>JADMIO011638336.1_pt1 | contig 72313 bp, 50 predicted proteins | sample 8958161 | NCBI WGS metagenome assembly JADMIO01 (sample SAMN16585339, study PRJNA669376) | soil metagenome | isolation source: Crop rotation soil | place: USA: Cullars Rotation, Alabama | collected 2011 | reverse complement strand
CGCGACTTCAAGTCACGTGAATTCCAAGCTTCGGATCCCACTGTGCTGGAAAGGAAGGAACATGCATGGGGCTTTGCGCAAGGCCACCTGCCACCTTAGCGTTGGTGGGATTGAAAGGAAACATGGCATATTTCATCCCCTGCATTTCCATTTCTTCCATCTTGATTTCAAAGATACTCTCGTAGAATTTTTTTGCCCGCTGGATGTCGGTGGCGGGAATTTCGAACCAATTGATCGCATTGGTTTCAGCACTCATTTTGTTGTTCATGATATTTGGTTTTTGTTTGTGATGTTAAAAGGCAGGGCTTACAAAGCAACGCAGATTGTTACACGCCCGGCTCCCTGCTCCCGGCAAATGTAAGCCTTGAAAGCAGCAGCAACAGAAAAATAAGACCGGATAAAATAATGGGGAACAGGAAGGCAAATTTCAGAATGATGCCGAAGCAAATTCCGAACACAATCAGGTTGATGTGGAGCACGCCTTTCATAATTTCTGAAGACGCATTCTTTCGCAACAGAAACGCGTTCATGAGTCCGCCAAAAAGCAGAAGCAATGCCAGCGAAGCGCTGAACACAAAAGAAAGCTCATCCATGGTGCGATGAAATCCTGCACCGAAATCAAATGAATAAGTGCTCATTAACTGGTAGAGCTGCTTCTCGCTTTCGTTATTGGGTGCAGGAGTAATGAAGAGCGTGGGCACATGCACAATGGCAAACAGGAACTGGAAAATGATGGCCCCTTTGAGCCAGGCTTTGTAATTTCTCATGCGGATTGTTTTTTATGTTTCATAGAGTAGTCAACCGATTCGGGGTATTGTGGTAGCAATTCGTTGGATTCAACGTAAGAATAATGTCTGCACGCCTGCATGCAGCCCCCAGCCCTCGTATGCAGGATTGTGTGGGTTCAGGCCCTGCCCATTGGAAACGTGCATAAAGCGGCCGCCCAGGGTGAAGGTACAATTCTTCCCAGCCTGAAAAGATAACATGAGTCCTTTGCGAAGCATGAAATTGTAAATATCTCCTCCAGGTGGAAAATGAGTGTTGTACAAAATTATGGCGGCACTGCTTTCAAATGCCACGAGCAACTTTGGGGTCAGGTAAACTCCAAAACCCAGGAGATAAGCCGGACCAGCGCCAAACGCATTGGCAGGGTAATCAACATCCTGGAAATTGCTGTTCCATTGTGTAATGGTTCCCCAGGCAGAGGTAGCTGCGATGCCTGCATGAATGGCAATGCTGATGCGCTGATCGGCCATAAACTCAATGCCCGGCATGAGGTTAATCGCTGCCGTTTGTATGTTGCGGTTTTTGTCTGCGGGCGTTATGTATTCAAACTCCGTCAGCATGTTAAAGTTATGCCGTTGCAGCCAGGCTTTCTGACCGGGTTTTGAGCAAGACTGGGCACATGTGTTGGATGGGATAGTTAGCAGGAACGTAAGAACTGTGTTTAGTACTGTTACAACAATATTCTGAGTGACCACTATATAGTTTTTAAAAGTTCTTTGCAAAGGAAAATACGGTGGTTCATCAACTATTTTGCGCAAGTATTATTCGCTTAATATCCTGAAAAAAATTGTTCTTCCAACCCGTGACATCACTAAATTCATTCAGTTGATCTTCGTTTAAGTGAAATAATCCAGCCACCATATTAAAAAATGCATAATCACCATAGTATGCGGGCAACACGTTTGCAAGTTCTTTAAAGAATCCTAAATACCTTGTTTTCTCTTTCTCAATAATACCCTCTAATTGCCGGATATTTTCCAATCTCAAAATCGCACATATTATCAAAATGTCAGAATAATTAGATTCATCCATAAGCTCATGATCAATTATGATCAGCCCTGCCTCTTGTGAAATTCGAAATACCGTCTTAAAAATAGACGAAGGTGTATGCATTGCAAATTGCAAACTCAATAAATCAATTTTCTGCCCAACTAATTCCTTAGTTCGACTCAGTCTTTCCAACTTCTCAACTAGTAAGTCATGGTCCCTTCTTATATTTGCAAACTGCTCATCTGCCAATTCAAAAAGACCCGCAAGGCGGAACAAGTTGCGTTGTAGGTTTTTTGGAATTTCATATTCTTTTTTGTAATAAAGTTCATGTGAAATAGCGGCCCATGCATGTTGAAGAACTGTTCGTACTTGAATTTCAGCTTGACAACGCGAATATTCTTTCCATTCAGGCAGTTCACAACGTGTTTGGCTTAAAGAAACGATGTAATGCCTAGACAAATAGCCAAATTCATTATAATTAAGGAAATCCTGTTTATCAACCGAATTACCAAAATCAACTGTAAAATTCTTATGAATAATATCGGATATCCGTTCAACATCTTCTTGATAATACACGATAACTCTAATGCCAGAAATATCATTTATTCTCTCATTTGCCTTGACAATTCCCCTACGCAATAACTTCTCCCTAATGCTGGTTGGATCCTTAGTCCTGGATTCAATAAGGTGATAGTTTATGTCACCTATTTCTAAAAGTTTTCGAACCAGCTCAACCAACTTCGGCGTATAAGTGCCTGATAAACTAATCATTTCCTGATGGTGCTCATCTATTTCCATTTGACTAAACGTTTTTAATTCGCCCCCTAAAACAAGTATCTAACCGCAACTGAATACTGCCCTCTAGAACTAGTTTACTGGTCGAATACTGACAGGACATAATTCACATCTATTCTTCAATCAGCATGCATGATTCCTTGAACACTTTAATTATTTGCATTTGGCATAAAACCGACCTGATTAATTCGAGAATTTGAACTTCGCTATTAGCTAATTTCTTATTCAATTTATTATTAATGACTATTTATGAATCTTAACGCTAGGGCCTCATAAAATCATGGCCATGCTTCGCCGCGTGAGTCACATGTGCAACCCTGGCTATGGTGATTCATTGGCTACCTACGCATCGCGTGTGCGCTAAAATCAAATATAGTGTTCAGGTTATTAATCAGCAACTGAAGGGAGGATAATCGGTGGTCGGGTAATCGGTAATCGGGTGATCGGGTGGTCGGTAATCGGTAATCGGGTAATCGGTAGTCGGGTGGTCGGGTGGTCGGGTGGTCGGTAATCGGGTGGTCGGGTAATCGGTAATCGGTAATCGGGCTTTGCCGACTGTCAGTTTGAGCACTTCGATAAACTCAGCACAGGTTCTGTCGAAAACGATTCAGGTAATTAGGCTTTGCCCGCCGTATCTTAAGCGAAGGCAATCGATGGTAGCGGTTACAAAGCGGCCAAAAGCCAGAAGCCAGCGGCTTTTTGTTGCGCAAGCACCAAAAATAATCCCGTTAGACTTGCGCCTAACGGGATTGAGGTTATGTAAGGGATGTGAGAGTACCGGTTATTCTTCTTTGGAAGCCATCAGGGCTTCGAATTCTTCTTTTGATCCTACAACCAGCTTCTCGTAGTCGCGGATGCCCGTGCCTGCAGGGATCAGGTGACCAACGATCACATTTTCCTTCAAGCCCAACATCTTGTCTACTTTGCCCGAGATGGCTGCTTCGTTCAGCACCTTGGTAGTTTCCTGGAACGATGCAGCACTCATAAAGCTGTGTGTACCTAAGCTCGCTTTGGTAATACCCATAATGATCTGGGTTACCGTTGCACTCTTGGCATCACGCACGTCAACCAGCTTCATGTCTTTGCGCTTCAGCTGTGAATTTTCATCACGCAGCTTGCGAACGCTGATGATCTGCCCGGCCTTGATGCTTGTTGAATCACCCGGATCAACTACTACCTTCTTATCAAAGATCCAGTCGTTGGCCTGCTTCAGATCCCAGCGACTTACAAACTCTCCTTCAAGGAAAGTAGTGTCGCCCGGATCAGCCACTTCAACATGCTTCATCATCTGGCGAATGATCACTTCCACGTGCTTGTCGTTGATCTTTACACCCTGCAAGCGGTAAACTTCCATGATGCCATTTAAGATATAACGCTGCACCGCAAGAGGTCCTTCAATACGAAGGATATCCTGCGGACTGATTGATCCGTCTGACAGCGAAGAACCGGCCTTCACGAAGTCGTTTTCCTGTACCAGGATGTGCTTTGAAAGCGGCACCAGGTATTTCTTCTGCTCACCATCTTTTGAGGTGATCATGATCTCGCGGTTACCACGCTTGATACCACCAAAGGTTACCACCCCATCAATCTCGGTTACGATGGCCGGGTTAGATGGATTACGTGCTTCGAACAACTCCGTTACACGTGGCAGACCACCGGTAATATCGCGGGTTTTGCCAACCACGCGAGGGATCTTCACCAGGATCTCTCCGGCTTTGATCTTATGACCTTCTTCAACCATGATGTGCGCACCCACCGGAAGATTGTATTCGCGGGTTGCTTTATCCTTAGCCTCGGTTACAATAATGGCAGGGATCTTGGTCTTATCGCGGCTTTCTACGATTACTTTTTCTTTGTGACCGGTTTGCTCATCGCTTTCTTCTTTGTAGTTCACATTTTCGATGATGTCTACAAATGAAACCTTACCGCTGAATTCAGAAATGATCACCGCGTTGTATGGATCCCAGGTACAGATCACTGCACCTTTCTCCACCTTATCGCCATTCTTCACTTTGAGGTGTGCACCGTAAGGAATATTCACTGTGAGAATCGGGTTGCCCGTTTTCTCATCCATGATACGAACTTCGCCCTGGCGACCCACTACCACCGACATGATGTTGCCTTCTTCGTCGGCTAAATCTGTTGTACGAATTTCTTCGAACTCGAGTGTACCGCCAAACTTGGCTACCATCTGCGATTCTGTTGCGATGTTGGATGCAGTACCACCCACGTGGAAGGTGCGGAGTGTAAGCTGTGTACCAGGCTCACCGATAGACTGTGCTGCAATTACACCCACCGAATCTCCAATCTGTGATTTGCGGCCGGTTGACATATTGCGTCCATAGCATTTTGCACAAACGCCGTAACGGGTTTCGCAGGTAAGTGCCGAGCGAATCTCTACAGTCTCAATTGGTGATGCTTCTACGCGATCGGCTTTGGCTTCCATGATCTCATCGCCCGATTTGCAGATCAGATCACCAGTCATTGGATCATAAATATCATGCAGACTGGTTCTACCCAAAATACGCTCGTACAGGGTTTCTACCACTTCTTCATTGTCCTTGAGTGAGCTGATTGGAATACCACGCAGTGTGCCGCAATCTTCTTCGCTCACCACTACATCTTGTGCCACATCATGGAGCCTGCGGGTAAGATAACCGGCATCCGCCGTTTTAAGGGCGGTATCGGCCAAACCTTTACGGGCACCGTGGGTAGAGATAAAGTATTCAATAACTGAAAGTCCTTCTTTGAAGTTTGAAAGGATCGGGTTCTCGATAATTTCTCCCGTTCCACCGCTGAGGTTCTTCTGAGGCTTTGCCATCAGACCACGCATACCGCCCAGCTGACGGATCTGTTCTTTAGAACCACGGGCACCTGAATCGAGCATCATGTAAACAGGGTTGAAGCCCTGCTGATCTTCTTTCAGCTGCTTGAGCAGGGTATCGGCCAAACGCGAGTTGATACGCGTCCAGATGTCGATTACCTGGTTGTAACGCTCGTTGTTGGTGATGAAACCGTTGTTGTAGTTATCCCAGATCTCATCCACTTCGGCCTGGGCTTCGCGGATGTATTTTTCTTTTTCATCAGGGATGTTCACATAAGAAAGGTTGAACGAAAGACCGCCTTTGAATGCGTACTGGAACCCGAGATATTTGATATCATCGAGGAACTGCGCGCAACGGTCCTGACCTACCTCTTTAAACATATTACCGATGATATCGCGCAATGATTTCTTGGTAAGCAACTCATCAATAAAACCATGTTCTGCAGGCACAACCTGGTTAAACAGGATCCGGCCCAAAGTGGTATCGATGGTTTTGGGAACCAGTGTTCCGTTTTCCATCACATTCACGCGGCACTTCACCCATGCGTGCAAATCCACTCTGCCTTCGTTGTATGCAATGATAGCTTCTTCCGAAGAGTAGAACCGCAGGCCTTCGCCTTTAACGGTATTCCCCTTAATTGATTTGCGTCCTTTGGTGATGTAGTACAATCCCAACACCATGTCTTGCGAAGGAACCGTAATAGGCGCACCATTGGCAGGGTTGAGGATATTGTGCGGAGCCAGCATGAGCAGCTGGGCTTCGAGTATAGCAGCATTACCCAGTGGCACGTGAACAGCCATCTGGTCACCGTCGAAGTCGGCATTGAAACCGGTACAAACAAGCGGATGCAGCTGGATGGCCTTGCCTTCGATGAGCTTAGGCTGGAAAGCCTGTATACCTAACCTGTGCAGTGTTGGTGCACGGTTCAGCAATACCGGGTGCCCTTTAAGTATGTTCTCGAGAATATCCCAGATCACCGGCTCTTTGCGATCAACCAGCTTCTTGGCTGATTTTACAGTCTTTACAATGCCGCGTTCAAGTAGCTTGCGGATGATAAATGGCTTGAACAATTCTGCAGCCATGTTCTTGGGAATACCGCATTCATGCAATTTCAGGTTAGGTCCAACAACAATAACCGAACGGCCAGAGTAGTCGACACGTTTACCGAGCAGGTTCTGACGGAAGCGACCCTGCTTGCCCTTTAGCATATCGCTCAAAGATTTCAGCGGGCGGTTGCCTTCGGTCTTTACCGCGCTTACACGGCGGGTATTATCAAACAATGAATCAACCGCTTCCTGGAGCATGCGCTTTTCATTACGCAAAATCACTTCAGGTGCCTTGATCTCCATCAACCTTTTCAAACGGTTGTTACGGATGATCACGCGACGATACAGGTCATTCAAATCGGAAGTTGCAAAGCGGCCACCTTCGAGTGGCACTAACGGACGAAGTTCAGGCGGGATTACCGGCAGTATCTTTACCACCATCCACTCTGGCCTGTTCTCGCTGTGCTTTTGAGAGTTGCGGAAACCTTCCACTACTTTCAAACGCTTCAGCGCTTCGTTCTTACGCTGCTGCGATGTTTCGGTGCTGGCCTTGATCCTGAGATCGAAGCTCAGCAGATCGAGATCGATGCGCGAAAGCATGAACCACAATGCATCGCCGCCCATTTTGGCGATGAATTTATTGGGATCCGAATCATCGAGGTGCTGGTTATCTTTAGGCAGCGAATCGAGGATATCGAGGTACTCTTCTTCTGTTAAGAGATCGAGGTTCTGAACACCATCATTGGCTTTGATGCCGGGCTGGCAAACCACATAGCGTTCATAATAAACCACCATATCCATCTTCTTTGATGGGATGCCCAACAGGTAACCGATCTTGTTTGGCAGCGAACGGAAGTACCAGATATGCGCAACGGGAACCACCAGGTTGATGTGCCCCATACGCTCACGACGTACTTTCTTTTCGGTTACCTCAACACCACAACGGTCGCAAACAATACCCTTGTAACGGATACGCTTGTACTTACCGCAATGGCATTCATAATCTTTTATCGGCCCAAAGATCCGCTCGCAGAACAAGCCGCCCATCTCCGGTTTGAAGGAGCGGTAGTTGATCGTTTCGGGCTTGGTTACCTCACCAAAGGAGCGCGTTAAAATGCTCTCCGGCGATGCAAGGCCGATGCGGATCTTCGTAAAATTGGCTTTTATTTTTTGCTCTTTTTTCAAAGACATAATTTTATTGTTAATTGTTGAGACGCGACGCATCGCGTCTTTGCACTTTTATTCCAATGTAAGATCTAAACCGAGGCCTCTCAGCTCGTGTGCCAATACGTTGAATGATTCAGGGATACCTGGGGTTGGCAGGTTATCACCCTTCACAATGGCTTCGTATGTTTTGGCGCGGCCCACGATATCGTCTGATTTCAAGGTAAGCACTTCCTGCAGGATGTTGGCCGCTCCGTATGCTTCGAGCGCCCATACTTCCATTTCACCAAAACGCTGACCACCAAACTGGGCTTTACCGCCCAATGGTTGTTGTGTAATAAGTGAGTATGGACCGATAGAACGAGCGTGCATCTTATCGTCAACCATGTGGCCGAGCTTGATCATATAGATCACACCCACCGTTACAGGCTGATCAAAGCGACTGCCGGTAAGACCATCGTTGAGATAGGTTTTACCCCAATCAGGAATGCCTGCTTTGCGGGTGTACTCGAGCACTTGTTCATCACTTGCACCATCGAAGATCGGCGTTGCAAATTTCACATCGAGCTCTTTGGCTGCCCAGCCCAGCACGGTTTCGTAGATCTGCCCCAGGTTCATACGCGATGGTACGCCCAGTGGGTTCAACACAATATCAACCGGCTTGCCATTGTCCATAAACGGAAGGTCTTCTTCGCGAACAATACGCGCTACAATACCTTTGTTACCATGGCGGCCTGCCATCTTATCTCCCACTTTCAGCTTACGCTTTTGAGCGATGTAAACCTTGGCCAGCTTTAAGATACCGGTTGGCAGCTCATCGCCTACGCTGATCGCATATTCTTTGCGGCGGTAATCGGCGAGCTCCTGGTTGTAACGGTTCTTGAAGTTGGTGAGGATGCTGCGGATGGTATCGTTCTTCTCCGAATCGCTGGTCCAGTTATTGGCCATTACGTTAGAGTAGTCGATATCATTCAGGTTCTTCATGCTGAACTTGGTGCCTTTGGCCACCAGCTCTTCGCCATATACATTGAATACACCTGCAGAAGTTTTGCCCGAGAGCACGCTGAATAGTTTTTCAACCAGGATGTCTTTTACATCTTTCAGGTTTTTCTCGTGCTCATCTTTGAGTTTAGAGAGCCTTACTTTGTCATCAACCTTTGCGGCCTTTTCTTTCTTGGCGCGTGCAAAAAGTTTTTTGTCGATCACAACGCCGTTGGTTGATGGAATTGCTTTCAGGGAAGCATCTTTCACATCGCCGGCTTTATCACCAAAGATGGCGCGCAACAGTTTCTCTTCGGGTGAAGGTTCTGTTTCGCCTTTGGGTGTGATCTTTCCAATCAGGATATCTCCTTCGCCCACTTCGCAACCGATGCGGATCAAACCGTTTTCATCGAGGTTCTTGGTGGCTTCTTCGCTTACGTTCGGAATATCATTGGTGAGCTCTTCTTCGCCACGTTTGGTATCACGAACTTCAAGTTCATACTCTGTAATGTGGATCGAAGTAAAGATATCTTCCTTGGCTACTTTTTCGGAGATCACAATTGCATCTTCGAAGTTGAATCCCTGCCATGGCATGAATGCTACCTGGAGATTGCGGCCCAATGCGAGCTCGCCGCCTTGCGTTGCATAGCCTTCGCAGAGCACTGTGCCTTTTACCACTTTTTGTCCTTTACGAACAATCGGCTTCAGGTTGATACAGGTATTCTGGTTGGTTCTGCGGAATTTAACAAGCGGATATGTTTTGGTATCGGTACCGAAGCTCACGAGCTTGTCTTGTTCGGTTTGCTCGTAACGGATGCGGATCTCGTTGGCATCAACAAATTCAACTACACCATTGCCTTCTGCTACCAGCAAGGTGCGTGAATCTTTCGCGATCCTGCCTTCGAGGCCGGTTCCTACAACAGGTGCCTCGGGGTTCAACAGAGGTACTGCCTGGCGTTGCATGTTTGATCCCATGAGCGCACGGTTTGCGTCGTTGTGCTCGAGGAAAGGGATGAGTGATGCAGCGATAGACACGATCTGGTTTGGAGCAATGTCCATGAACTCGAGTTTATCTGCTTCCACCATCGGGAAATCGCCTTCGTAACGCGCTTTGATTTTGGTATCGGCAAAGTTGCCTTCCTTATCGTAGCGGGCGTTCGACTGTGCAATTACTTTTCCTTCTTCGTCTTCGGCGCTCAGGTAGGTAACAGGCTCGTTGGCTTTTACTTTACCACCTTCAACCTTCAGGTAAGGTGTTTCAATAAAGCCCATGCTGTTGATCTTGGCATGAACGCAAAGAGATGAGATCAGACCAATGTTCGGACCTTCGGGAGTTTCGATGGTACACAACCTGCCGTAGTGCGTGTAGTGTACGTCGCGAACTTCGAAGCCTGCACGGTCGCGGCTCAGACCACCGGGGCCCAGGGCCGACATCCTTCTCTTGTGCGTGATCTCGGCCAATGGATTGGTTTGATCCATGAACTGAGACAGCTGGTTGGTTCCGAAGAAAGAGTTGATTACCGACGACAATGTTTTTGCATTGATGAGGTCGGTGGGTGTGAACACTTCGTTATCGCGGATGTTCATGCGCTCGCGGATGGTGCGGCTCATACGCGCAAGGCCTACGCCAAACTGCGAGTATAACTGCTCACCCACGGTACGCACACGGCGATTGCTCAGGTGATCGATATCATCCACATCGGCCCTTGAGTTTGAAAGCTCGATCAGGTATTTGATAATAGAAACGATATCGTCTTTGCTGAGCACACGATTGCTCAGTGGTTCATTTTTGTTGAGCTTGCGGTTGATGCGGTAACGGCCCACATCACCCAAATCATAACGCTTATCAGAGAAGAACAGCTTCTCGATCACACCACGTGCAGTTTCCTCGTCGGGTGGATCGGCATTACGCAACTGGCGGTAGATATGCTCATGGGCTTCTTTACCGCTGTTGGCTGTATCTTTCTGAAGTGTATTTAAGATGATCGCAAAATCATTGTGGCTCGATTCATTTTTGTGAAGCAGGATAGTTTTTACTTCTGCTTCAACAATAAGATCGATGTGATCTTCTTCGATGATGGTATCGCGCTCGATGATTACTTCATTACGCTCGATGGATACCACTTCGCCGGTATCCTCATCTACGAAGTCTTCTACCCAGGTACGCAGCACCCTTGCGGCGAGCTTACGACCGAGAACTTTCTTAAGGCCGCTCTTGCTAACTTTCACTTCTTCGGCGAGCTCAAACAGGTTCAGGATGTCTTTATCAGACTCGAACCCGATGGCGCGTAACAAAGTAGTTACCGGGAATTTCTTCTTCCGGTCGATGTACGCATACATCACGTTGTTTACATCGGTAGCAAATTCGATCCAGCTTCCTTTGAAAGGGATAACCCTTGCAGAGTAAAGCTTGGTACCATTGGTATGGTAGCTCTGGCCGAAGAATACACCGGGTGAGCGGTGCAGCTGGGATACGATGATCCGCTCGGCGCCATTGATCACAAAGGTGCCGCGAGGTGTCATGTATGGGATGGTTCCAAGATAAACGTCCTGCACGATGGTTTTGAAATCTTCGTGTTCAGGATCGTTGCACGAAAGGCGCAGCTTAGCCTTAAGCGGAACCGAATAGGTGAGTCCGCGTTCGATACATTCGTCAATCGAATAACGTGGCGGATCAACAAAATAATCAAGGAATTCGAGAACGAAGATGTTGCGGGTATCCGTGATTGGAAAATTCTCAAGGAATACCTTGAACAAGCCTTCATTCGTGCGACTTTCAGAGGTTGTATCCAACTGAAAGAATTCCCTGAACGACTGTAACTGTACATCCAGAAAATCGGGATAATCAATTACAGGGTTGACAGAAGCGAAATTAATTCTCTCTTCTACCGGGTTAATTTTATTGGCCAATGTTGATATTTATATTTAATGGTTCAGCGAATCAATACGATTTCTATAAACAGCGAAGTGACCCACGGCCACGGCCGGGGTCACAATTTTCGTCCTTGTTGAGACAGAACTACTTAAGCTCAACTTCAGCTCCTGCTTCAGTAAGCTTGGCTTTCAGGTCTTCTGCTGTAGCTTTGTCAACACCTTCTTTAACGGGCTTTGGTGCGCCGTCAACGAGTTCTTTGGCTTCTTTGAGGCCCAAACCGGTAAGGTCTTTTACGATCTTCACCACGTTCAGCTTGCTCTGACCTGCATTCTTCAAGATCACATCAAATGATGTTTTCTCAGCAGGAGCTTCAGCAGCGGCACCAGCGCCACCAGCAGGAGCAGCCATTACAGCAGCTGCAGCAGCAGGCTCAATACCATACTCATCCTTCAAAATTTTAGCCAACTCATTAACTTCTTTTACTGTTAAGTTAACTAATTGTTCCGCGAACGCTTTTAAATCTGCCATTTTTCTTAGTTTTAATTGTTTATAATTTATTTCTGATTTTTAATTTTTATTCGCCACGCTCCGACAGGGTCTTCACGATGCCGGCGAGCTTTCCTCCGCCATTCTTCAGGCCGCTGATCACGTTCTGAGCAGGTGACTGGAGCAAGCCGATGATCTCACCGATCAGTTCATTCTTCGACTTGAGTGATAACAATGCATCGAGCTGGTTGTCGCCAATGAACACATCGGTATCGATGGCAGCACCTTTCAATGCGGGAATCTGATCTTTCTTCCTGAAGTCTTTGATGGCCTTTGCAGGCGCTTTGCTGTCTTCAGAATACATGAGAGCGCTGTTACCTGCCAGGGCATCTACGAGGCCACCAAAATCGCGGCCCGATTTTTCAAACGCCTTTGCGATCAAGGTGTTCTTTGCTACCTGGAGGGTGATACCCTGCTTGAAGAGCATGCGGCGCAGATCACTTGTCTTCTGTGCATTGAGACCTGATATATCTGCGATATAGATATTCTTATACTGATTGAACTTTTCTGCAAGCTCATCAATCACTAATCCTTTGTCTTCCTTTTTCATTGCATCAATTCAATTAAATACCTGGGACAGATTTGGTATCAACAGTAATGCCCGGACTCATGGTACTGCTGACGTGAATACTTCTGAAATATGTACCCTTGGCCGAAGATGGTTTCAGCTTGGCGAGGGTCTGGATCAATTCAACGGCGTTGTCATAGATCTTCTCAGGGGCAAATGACGATTTGCCGATTGAAGTATGAACGATGCCTTCTTTATCAACCTTGAAATCGATCTTACCGCCTTTGATCTCTTTTACGGTTTTGCCGATATCCTGGGTAACTGTGCCGCTCTTTGGGTTTGGCATGAGGTTACGCGGACCGAGGATCTTACCGAGCTTACCGAGCTTTGCCATTACAGCAGGCATGGTAACAATGATATCGATATCAACCCAGCCCTGCTCGATCTTCTGGATGTACTCATCGAGACCTGCGTAATCAGCACCGGCTTCTTTGGCTTCGGCTTCTTTATCGGCAGGCACCAATGCAAGCACCTTGATGGTTTTGCCTGTACCGTGGGGCAGTGCAACTACACCACGTACCATCTGGTTGGCCTTCTTTGGATCAACACCCAAACGGATGTCGATATCTACCGATGCATCGAATTTGGTGTACGATATATCTTTCACCAGCTTAGAGGCCTCATTTAAAGTATAGGCTTTGGTGCCGTCTACTTTTTTCAGGGCGTCTTTTCTTTTCTTACTTATCCTTGCCATCTCTTTCGTTTTTTATTTTGTTAAAGGATTGTCACCGGTAACGGTGATGCCCATGCTGCGGGCTGAGCCGGCAACCATTTTCATAGCGCTCTCCACCTTGAAGCAGTTCATGTCTACGATTTTGTCCTGGGCAATGGCGCGAACCTGATCCCAGGTAACGGTGCCATTCTTTTTACGGTTGGGTTCAGCAGAACCTTTGGCGATCTTTGAAGCCTCGAGCAACTGTGCAGCAACGGGAGGAGTTTTGATCACAAAATCAAAGCTCTTGTCGCTGTAAACCGAGATCACAACCGGGAGGATCTTGCCTGCCTTATCCTGGGTTCTTGCATTAAACTGCTTACAAAACTCCATGATGTTGATACCCTTTGAACCGAGTGCCGGACCAATGGGAGGAGCCGGGTTTGCCGCGCCGCCTTTAACCTGGAGCTTAATAAAACCTGTTAGTTCTTTTGCCATAATATACTTTCCTTTTTTTCTTTTCTTCTACTTAGCTTTCTTTTTCTACCTGCACAAAGTTGAGCTCGAGTGGTGTGCGCCTTCCGAAGATCTTCACCATTACTTTGAGCTTCTTCTTGTCTTCGCTTACTTCTTCTATCACTCCGCTGAAACCTGTGAACGGACCATCGATCACTTTCACATTTTCACCCACTATATAAGGTTCAACCAATGTTTCACCCTGTTCTGAGATATCGTCTACATTGCCCAGGATGCGGTTCACTTCGGAAGGGCGCAAAGCGGTTGGTGTAATTTTTCCACCAAGAAATCCTACCACGCCATTCACTGAAGTGATCAGGTGACCTACCTCACCGCTGATATCGGCATTGATGAGGATATAGCCCGGCAGGTATGCTTTTTCTTTGCTGGTTTTTTTGCCGTTCTTAACCTGGTAAACTTTTTCGGTCGGGATCAGGATCTGGGGCACCTGCGATGCAAGACCGGCCCTTTCGAGCTCAACCTCCAGCTGCGCCTTTACCTTTTTTTCCTGGCCGGTAACCGCGCGTACCACATACCACTTAAATTGTTCCGTTCCTTGTTCTGTCATGATCTCTTTTACAATACTCGTTAGCCCTGGAATAACTGGTAAAAAAAGCCCAGCAGCGTACTGCTTGCGATGTCAATCACACCTATAACCAATGCAATGATGAGTGAGGCAATCATCACGATAATGGTGCTTTCCTGGAGATCTTCCCAGGTTGGCCAGGTAACTTTGTTCATCAGTTCGTCATAAGACAACTTGATGTATTCTGTGAACTTACTCATATCTCTAATTTAGCACGGGAACAAGGATTCGAACCCTGATCAAAGGTTTTGGAGACCTGTATTCTACCATTGAACTATTCCCGTATTATCCACCGAAGCTTCAGCGAAAGTGGTTTCATTTCCGGTCCACCAGCGCCCCTGCCAGGGCAGTTTTGTTTTTGTTTATAGACAACAAATGTCCCGGTGCATGACCGGGACATTTGCAGTCAGTGATTTTATTAGTCGAGGATTTCAGTTACCTGACCGGCACCTACGGTACGGCCACCCTCACGGATAGCGAAACGCAGGTTCTTTTCCATTGCGATCGGTGCAATCAGTTGCACGGTGATCGTAATGTTATCGCCAGGCATTACCATTTCCACACCTTCTGGCAACTGGCACTCGCCGGTTACGTCGGTAGTACGGAAATAGAACTGAGGACGGTATTTGTTAAAGAATGGAGTGTGACGTCCACCTTCGTCTTTGCTCAGTACATAGATCTCGGCTTTGAACTTGGTATGCGGAGTAACTGAAGCAGGCTTGCAGATTACCATACCACGACGGATCTGGTTCTTGTCGATACCACGGAGGAGAAGACCTACGTTATCACCGGCTTCACCACGATCGAGGATCTTACGGAACATTTCAACACCGGTAACTACCGAAGTAAGTTTCTCAGCACCGAGGCCGATGATCTCAACGCCATCGTTAGAGTTGATCACACCACGCTCGATACGGCCTGTAGCAACAGTACCACGACCGGTGATTGAGAATACGTCTTCGATTGGCATCAGGAACGGAAGTTCAACAGCACGGGGAGGAACAGGAATATAGCTGTCTACAGCATCCATCAGTTCCATGATTTTGCCTACCCATTTCGGATCGCCATTGAGGCCACCGAGAGCTGAACCCTGGATGATTGGAATTTCATCGCCGGGGAATTCGTATTTGTTGAGCAGGTCGCGGATTTCCATTTCAACGATCTCGAGCAATTCAGGATCATCAACCATATCCACTTTGTTCATGAATACAACGATACGTGGAACACCTACCTGGCGGGCAAGGAGGATGTGCTCACGGGTTTGCGGCATAGGGCCGTCTGTTGAAGCAACCACGAGGATAGCGCCGTCCATCTGGGCAGCACCGGTAACCATGTTCTTCACATAGTCGGCGTGACCCGGGCAATCTACGTGTGCGTAGTGGCGGTTTGCGGTTGAATATTCAACGTGAGCTGTATTAATAGTAATACCGCGTTCTTTTTCTTCAGGAGCCGAGTCGATAGATTCGAACGAACGGGCTTCCGACAGACCTTTCTCTGCCAATACTTTAGTAATAGCAGCGGTAAGAGTTGTTTTACCATGGTCAACGTGACCAATTGTACCGATGTTAACGTGAGGTTTACTGCGGTCAAATTTTTCTTTAGCCATTGTGTTTAAGTTTTATTAGTTATTAATTTTTGTTTTTATCTGAGCCGTTGAGCAGAATCGAACTGCCGACCTCTTCCTTACCAAGGAAGTGCTCTACCACTGAGCTACAAAGGCTTAATTCTCTACTTCTACTTCACTTAAAGCGGGAGACCAGGCTTCTCGTGTTTTGGACGAGACTACCTACAGCCTGGAGGCTGTTGTCTTTCTGCTCTTTTGAGCGGGAGACGAGGCTCGAACCCGCTACCTACAGCTTGGAAGGCTGTCGCTCTACCAAATGAGCTACTCCCGCTTTTAACCAGTTTTAAGGTTTGGTTTAACCTGTTCCAGGAATGCCACCTTCACTAAAGCTATGGTGGGCAATTGAACCGCCTTCGCTGAAGCTACCTTGGTTGAACCGCCTTCGCTAAAGCTACCTTGGTTGAACCGTCTTCGCCGAAGCTACGGCGGTTGAACCGTTCTCGCTGAAGCTACGGCAATTTAACCGCCTTCGCTAAAGCTACGGCGGTTGAAAGTGGGGAGAGAAGGATTCGAACCTTCGAAGCTTTCGCAACGGATTTACAGTCCGTCCCATTTGGCCACTCTGGTATCTCCCCGTTTAAGTAATCCGGATTCCGGATTCCGGAATTTGCGCCGTTCGACTCCGTTCACCAGGACATTTTTCAAACGTCATGAACGTCATGGTGAGGTTCCCGAACCACGACATTACGTTGAGCCACTTGCCGGGATCGAACCAGCGACCTACTGATTACAAATCAGTTGCTCTACCAGCTGAGCTAAAGTGGCCTGATCTTAAGCCCCAAAACCGGTTCAAAAGATGGAAATATTGTTGAAAATAAAGGGCATACGGAAACACCCGGAAACCCTTATTTTAACCTGCAAAGAACATTCTAAACCAGCCTTTCTTTTTCAAAAGGACTGCAAATGTAGTATTTTGCAGGACGTTTACAAGCAGGAAGCAAAAATTATTTCAAGAGAAGAGTGAAGCGTAACAGTGCGGCAAATATAGGAGAAATTATAGAAAATCAAGGGAATAATTCGGATTTCGGAAGGCGGATTTCGGAAGGGGGAGTTCGGAAGGCGGATTTATCCGGGCGCGAGGGAGATGAGGGGGATGTGATGGGATGAGGGGGAGATGGGCGAGACTGTTAGGGACGAGGTTTAGCTGGGATTTTCGGGAATTTGCAAAAACGGGTTAGATATGAGTATAAATGGCATTTTTATGAATCGATGGGTTTTGCTGGGCCTGGTATTGCAGCTGGTAAGTGCTTTGGTGGTGGCTCAAAATGCCGGCAAGGCTCAGACCGCACCGGTTTTTGGTTCGAACCGAACCTATACTTACAAGGAGTTGATTGACGGCTATAAGAAGCTGGATGCTTCGTCGGATCAAATGAGGCTGCTTGAATACGGCAGCTCTGATGCAGGTCTGCCATTGCACCTGCTGGTGATCAACAAAAACAAGAACTTTACTCCCGATAAAGCCAAAAATCACACCACCCTGCTCATCATGAACGGCATTCATCCTGGCGAAAGCGAGGGAATAGACGCCTCCCTCCTGCTTGCGCAAGACCTTGCTTCGGGAAAGATACCGATGCCGCAAAACCTCACGATCTGCATCATGCCGGTTTACAATATAGAAGGCATGCTGAACCGCAAAAAATTTACACGGGCCAACCAGGATGGTCCGCTTGAAAAGGGATTCCGCGGTAATGGCCAGAACTACGACCTGAACCGCGATTTTATCAAAGCGGATACGAAGAACACCTTTGCGTTTTACCAGATCTACCATACCTGGAACCCCGATGTTTTTCTCGACAACCATACGTCGAACGGCGCCGACTACCAGTACACCATGACGCTCATTACCACCCAGGAGCAGAAACTGGGCGGAGAAACGGCGGAGTTGCTTCACAAAAAAATGAAGCCCTGGCTCTATGAAGATATGAAGCGCAAGAACCGCGAAATGGTACCCTACGTGCATATCTATGGCAAAGCGCCCGACGAAGCCGGCTACGAAGAATTTATTGAAACACCCAAATACTCTACGGGATACACGGCGCTCTTTGGGACGCTGGGCTTTGTAGCCGAAACGCACATGCTCAAGCCTTACCCGCAGCGGGTGATGGCAACCTATGATCTCATGCGTTCTATTATTGCCTACTCGGATCAGAACGCTGCCGAGATCCATGAAACACGGCAGAAAGACCTGGCCTCCTACAAAACCCTGAGACACTATCAAAGCAATTACCAGGTAGATAAAACGCGGTCTTTTCCCCTGCTGTTCAAAGGCTTTGAGGCCGAGAAGATCAAAAGCAGCATCGGCAGTTATGAGCGCACCTATTACAACCGGAATAAGCCATTTGAAAAGACTATCAACTATTACAATTACTGTAAACCGGCTGTAGACGTGGAATTGCCGCGTGCTTACGTGATTCCGCAAGCCTGGGGCCGCGCCCTCGAAAGGCTGAAGGCTTCGGGTGTTCAGATGAACCGATTTGAACGCGATACCCAGATTACCGTGAATGCCACCTATATCAGCTCCTTCGAGAGCCTTGCCCAGGCTTATGAAGGACATCATGTGAACCATCATGTTTCGTTTCAGCATAAAGTGATGCCGGTAAAATTTGCGAAAGGCGATTACCTTGTGCTGATGAACCAAACCAGCAACCGATACATAGCAGAGGTGCTGGAAGCCCAAACCGAGGACGGCTTTTTTGCCTGGAATTTTTTTGACCCCATCCTGAACCAAAAGGAAGGCTTTTCGGATTACGTTTTTGAAGACGATGCCATTCAACTCCTGAAAGAAGACAGCGTTTTGAACCGGAATTTTGAAGAATGGAAAACCGCGAATCCCGATAAGTTAAAGAGCAGCTATGAAGTGCTCAATTTCATTTTCACCCATTCGGCCTGGTATGAGGCCGAGCACAAGCGGCTGCCGGTCTACAGGATTGAATAAGTATGCATGGTTGAAGTTGAAAATGCGACGGAACTCCATAAAGCAAAAAAGCAGCTGACAGCTGCTTTTTTGCTTTTAAACGAAATTGCCGGTCAGGCTGTTGCCACCAGCTTTTGTTTATGTTTTTTTACCTGGGCCACGAGCTTATCGAGTACCAGGTCTGTAGCTGCTTCAAATGTTGAATCCTGCTCTTTGGCGAAGATCGGGTTCCCACCCAGGTTGAGCTTAATTTCAACTATTTTGTTATCACCCTGCTTGTCTTTAACAACCCTCAGGTACACATCGGCCTGGTGAACACCGTCGAAAAAAGTCTGCGTTTTCTCTACTTTCTGAGTAATAAAGCTGAGCAGCTTCCTGTCGGCCTTGAAATGAATTGATTGGATTTCGATCTTCATGGTTAATCTGCGATTTGTTGGGAGAGAGCAACCACCTGCCTGGGCCGCTTCCCCCCGTTGGTAATAGATTGGGCAGGATTTAAGCTCTTGGGTGCTTTTTCTTATACACCTGTTTAAGGCGCTCGATGCTATTGTGTGTGTAAACCTGGGTGGCCGCCAGGCTGGCATGACCCAACAGTTCCTTGATGGCATTGAGATCGGCACCGTTGTTCAGCAAATGCGTGGCATACGTATGCCGCAGCACATGCGGACTGCGTTTCTCAATGGTGGTAACACCGGGAACTGAAAGATACCTGCGCACAAGATCATAAATTTTGCGTGCATACAGAGGCTTGCCATCCTCGCTGCAAAACAAAGCATCGCTCACGATAGCCTGCTGCCTGCAATAAGCCTGCCAGCGGGCAATCTGTTCAGCCAGTTCTGCAGTAATGGGAATGATACGCTCTTTGTTGCGCTTACCCAATACCTTCACCTGCCTGCCATAAGCATCCACACTGCTGTGGTTGAGCCCCAGCAATTCAGACTGACGCATACCGGTTCCGTAAAACATATTCAGCACCAGAGAATCTCGAAGGCCTTCGAAAGTATCTGGGAATTTAACGTGGTTAAGGAGCTTGTCCATTCCTGCCTGCTCAACATACACCGGCAGCTTCTTGGTCACTTTCGGTGCAGTAATACGAGCCATCGGATTGTCTGTTACTATTTCGCTCTTCATGAGAAAACGGTAAAAACTCTTGAGGCTCGACATCTTGCGAGCTACACTCCTTGCACTGTTACCCTCGTTCATGAGGTACGCCATCCATGAACGCACCTGGAGGTGGTTGAAAGCGGTTAGAGAATCAACGTGGTAAACGGTAGCTAAATAATCCTGGAATTGCCTGAGATCGGTGCTGTATGCAAGAGCGGTGTGCCTCGATTGTTTCTTTTCATACATGACGTAATCAAGAAATTTGTCTGTTGCAAGCTTCAATAACATACGATCAAAAAAGCATAGGCAATTTACAAAAAATGGCCAGCATTCAAAGTGACCGGTATCAATTATATAAAAAAAAAGCAGCTGAGGTTAATCAGCTGCTTTTCAGTGAATTTATGAAAAATTACATGGAAGCTTCCTGTTGCATCTGGAGTTTGTAGGCAGCACGGATCTTTTCATGGCGTTTTTTCACACAATGCTTGGTAAATGCCTGGCGCGTGCGAAGCTCTTTAACAACACCGGTCTTTTCGAATTTCTTCTTGAATTTCTTCAAGGCCCTGTCTAACGATTCGTTTTCTTTAACGCTGATATGGATCATAATTGTGCACCTCCTTTCCTTTAGATTTCCCCGAAGGGAGTGCAAAGGTAATGGAGCTGGATGAGAAATACAAGAAGACAGTGTGGTGGGGAGAGACGCGAAGGGGAGATTGGGAGTTGAAGGGATGGGGAGAAAAGCGGTGGGGCAGATTGGGGGATTAGGAGTTGAAGGGATGGGGCGAGATGCGAAAGGGAGACTGGGAGTTGAAGGGATGGGGAAAGACGTGAAGGACCGTTCGACTCCGTTCACGGTGACAGCCGGTTGACTCCGCATACGGTGAGATGCGAGTATCTGACTTTGGTAATGCTATGGCGGCTAGGGGCGGTGAACCAGTGAAAGCAATTGCTCACATAAGTAATTCCATGTGAACTTTGATTTTTCTTCCCTGATCCCTTCTGTAAAGGCTTCTTCTTTCATTTCGGAATAGAAGCGCCCAATGTGTTCAGCGATCTGCTGGGGATCAACATCACACACATAGCCCACCTTATTATGAGGCACCAGCTCGGCAAGGCCACCCACATCAGTTACCAGCATAGGCTTATCATAATAATAGGCTATCTGTGTTACACCGCTCTGTGTAGCGCTGAGATAGGTCTGAACCACAAGATCAGCCGCAGAAAAGAATTTGGGCACTTCGTTGTTGGGGATAAAATCAGTATGGAGCACAACGTCGTTTGCGAGGTTCAGGGTTTCTATCTGTGCAAGGTATGGCCGCGGATCTTCATAGAATTCACCGGCTATGATGAGCTTCAGGTTCAGCTTTTTTCTGTCTACTTTGGCAAAGCTATCTAACAGCAAGCTCAATCCTTTGTATTTACGGATGAACCCAAAGAACAACATGTAATTGATGTTGGGATCGAGACCCAGTGCCTGCTTTGCATCCTGTTTAGCCATACCATCGCCAAACATATCGTACATCGGATGCGGCACATACACACGAGGCCTGGTGGGTTCGAGCACAGCCACCTGCTCATACACTTCTTTAGACATGCTCAGGAAACCATCGATGCCCTTAAGGAAATAGGATGTAAACCGTTTGTCGTAAAAACGCTTTTCGTGCGGAACAATGTTATCGGTAATGGCAAGGATCTTTGTATTTCCCTTCCGCCTTATGAGACGCGCAATGGTGCCAAAGGCCGGAGCCATGAAGCTCATCCAGTACCTGAATATCACCACGTCGAATTCCATTTTGGCATATCTTGATCCAACCACAAGCCAGTTCAACGGATTCACCGAATTCACCGAAGAATGGATCACGATATCACCCGGTTTGGGATCAGAAGAGAACTGCGTTTTGCCCGGAAATAAGATACCCGGATACTGAAGACTGAAGCTGAGAATTTCGGCATGGTGGCCCAGGGCATTGAACTCGCGGCAGAGGCGTTCGTCATAAGTTGCGAGTCCGCCCCTGAGGGGATGTGCCGGCCCCACGATCAATATTTTCTTTTTGCTTACCACCCAATCCGTTTGGTGATCCCATACACGTTGCGTTCACTTGCATTGCGTGAGATCATTTCGCCGATGAAGCCGGCAAGAAAGAGCTGAACACCGATGATACTCGTAACCAGCGAAATGAAAAACATGGGTTGGTCGGTGATGTTGCGCGGCACGAGATCATGATACACATAAATATGCAACAGCTTATCGATGCCGATCCATAACGCGCCCACAAAACCAAGGAAGAACATGATGCTTCCGAGCACGCCAAAAAAATGCATAGGCCTTTTGCCATACCGCGAAACAAAGAAGATGGTTAACAGATCGAGAAAGCCATTGATGAAACGCGAGATACCCCCGAATTTGGTTGAACCATATTTGCGCGCCCGGTGCTGAACCACCTTCTCCCCTATTTTTCTAAAGCCCGCCCATTTGGCGATCACCGGAATATAACGATGCATCTCGTTATACACTTCGATAGACTTTACCACTTCCTGCCGGTATGCTTTAAGTCCGCAGTTGAAATCATGCAGCTCGATGCCCGATATGGCGCGCGTTGCCGCATTGAACAGCTTGGTGGGAATTGTTTTGGAGATAGGATCAAAACGCTTCTTCTTCCATCCACTCACGAGGTCATAACCCTCGGCAGTGATCATCCGGTAGAGCTCTGGAATTTCATCGGGACTATCCTGCATATCGGCATCCATGGTTACCACCACATTGCCTTCTACTGCATGGAAGCCCACATTGAGTGCAGCACTCTTTCCATAATTTCGTCTGAACTTAATGGCCCTGACGCGTTCATTGGATGCCCTGAGCGCTTCTACTTTTGCCCACGACGAATCAGTGCTGCCATCATCAACGAGCACAATCTCATACACAAAATTATTTTCGCGCATCACTCTTTCGATCCATTCGATCAATTCGGGCAGCGACTCTTCTTCATTCAAAAACGGGATCAGAACCGAGATATCCAAAGCGGGTTGGCTCATCCTTATTTATCAAGATTTTGGTAGAGCTTATCGGGATCTTCCTTCTGCAGGAATATGGAGAGGATAAGCGTTGCAATAAGGCCCCAGAAGATGTAGAATACAGTTCCAAAAACGAACATCCATACAGGCGTCATGAATTTACGCGTATAGTACAGGTTTTGCTCGATGGCTTCTTCGTTTACGTTTTTCTTCATCATTTCTTCGGCAATCTGATCGATCATTTTTTGAATAAGACCGGTATCGATGAAAGATGTGAGGACCAGGAAATAGATGCTTGAGATGATGCCGGCAATGATAGACATGAGCACGCCTGCGCCAACACCTTGTCCATAGCTCATGTGGCCGCCCAGCACATCCTCGCGGAGTGCCTTAATGCCCAGGAACAGCGATCCTGCAAATACAATAAAAGTAACCAGGTAAGTGGCCCAGTTTCGCTGGATGCCATAACCCATTATATAAAATACGAGTTGTGAGGCTACACTCAACAAGCCGAATATCACGCCATACTTGATGATTACCTGTGCTCTGCTGCTCTGTTCTGTTGTTTCCATAGCTTACGGTTTGCCTGACAAAAGAACAGAATTTTGCGGAGAATACAAGGGAGCCGTTCGGCGGGCTCACGGTGACAAGGAGATGCGTGACCGAAACTTATGAAATGATGCTTGCTTTGTTGAAGGTGACCAATGCGTTTAAGGCGGCTTCTTCAAATTTGCTGAGCGATGCAGGAATTTCGGATTCGCTGATCACACCTTCTACCAACTGGAAAAATAAGACAATCGGAACCAGGTATTCGCGAAGGCCGGTGTCTTCTTTTACCGTTTGCTGCGCCCTCCTCAGCTCGTCGATATTGGCTTCAACAATATCTTCATTTGCTATGAGGCTTTCATAAATGCGGTATTCGTCCTGGAATTCATCTTCGCCAATCAGCAGGAATTCATTCAGAAAATCGTCCATGCTCATCTCGACTTCATTTTCATTGGCCTCGCTGATATAGAGAAAAAGGTTGAGCATTTCCGATCCGCGATCGAGGGTTTTATTTTCGATGGCTATCCACTCATCAGAATCGAAATACGTGTCTTTATGTGTTTCGGCAGCCAGGTAATGCACCATCAGCAAGTCGAACAGCATGTCTTCCACTTCGGTTAATTTACCGGCTTCAACAGCTTCATCGAGCTGCTTTACGCGGGCCAGGAAATCATTGTTTCCATTGCTGATGGTTTCTTCTACCTGTGCACTGTTTGCACCGGAAGAGAATGTGTGGATGAGCGCCCTGGCACTCTGCAGCACTGCCTGCTGCGCAATATTTTGGTTTACCATGTTCAGATCTTATAATAAACAGAACGGCAATACACGCCGTTCACTTTGCCAATTAGCTTTTGCCTGAGCAATGGGGTATTGGCCGATTTAGAGAGGTTGCGGTTAAAGGTCCATGTTTCGCCGGTATTGAACCAAACCAGGCTTGCCTCCTGCCCTTCGGCAATCACCGAGGGCTTTTTTCCGAGCACCTTTCTTGGGTTATGGGTCATGGCATTTACGAGCACTTCGTATGAAATGTTTTTGGGTTTGTGCTGAACCAACATGGGGAGGAAAGTTTGAAGGGTGATCATTCCCGGTAATGCATAATCAAACTCAACAGCTTTGTGCTCTATGTTCTGCGGATGATGATTGCTCACAATGGCATCGATGGTACCATCGGCAACACCCTCCCAAAGCGCCTTCTGGTCTGCCTTTGAACGGAGCGGCGGATATACCTTGAAGTTTGAATCATAGTCTTTCAGATCTCCATCGGTATAGCATAAGTTGGCAATGGCCACATCGGCTGTGATGCTGAGCCCTTGCTTGCGCGCCTTCCGGATCAGATCAACAGAACCTTTTGCCGACAGATGCGAGAAATGAATGCGCCCCCCGGTATAACGCAGCAGCTCAATGTCTCTGCCCACAATGAGCTCTTCGGCTAACGAGGGGATACCTTTTAAGCCGAGCAATGTGCTCATGTTGCCTTCGTGCATACGGCCCCCTTCGCTGATGCTGGTTTCATTGGCGCTGCTCAGGATTAAGCCATTGAAAATTTTAGCATACAGCAATGAACGTTCGAGAAGTCCTGCATTGGTAACCGCGCGGTTGCCATCGGTAAAGGCCACCGCACCGGCTTCATGCATATCATAGAGCTCAGCCATTTCTTTACCCTCGCGCTGCCTGCTGATACAGCCATACGCATGAAGGTTAACTGGTAAGACAGCCGACTGGTTCAGCACATATTCAATACCAATCTTGGAATCGCGCGCGGGGTTGGAAGAAGGGAGCAAAGCAATATCTGTAAAACCGCCTGCCAACGCAGCATTGGCGCCCGATGCGAGGTCTTCTTTATATTCATAACCCGGATCACAAAAATCGGCGCGCATATCAAACCAACCCGGCGAAAGAAGATTGCCTTTGAGATCAACCGTTTGGGTACCCTTTGGAATTTTCTGAAAAGCTTTTTTGGAAGAAGGTTGAATTTGCTCTACCAGGTTGCCGCTGATATAAATATCACAAACTTTGCCATTGTGCGGCGACTGTATATCACATACGAGTGCGTTGCATAAAAGTAACTTCATTCGCTGGCTAAGCTGTGAGGGCAAATATATAACAAATTTCCAAAGCGTGGCTGCGGATTTCGGATGTGAACATTCACGGTTGATTTATGAATTGCTATTTCCAAAAACGGAGGATCAACAGTTCTGCAACGATAAAGAAGAGCGACAGCCACAAAGCCATGCGCCAGTACTGAACGCCATTTTCTTCGAGGCTGAGCTTCTTGCTGAAGAAGGCAATGTCTTCGCTGAGTTTTGATGCATGAAGCGCCTTTGCAAGCTCCTCCACATCGCTTAAGGCAGGATCTGATTCATTGCGGTTGTAATTGAAAGCAACCCTGGCAACCGGCGAACCGTTTTGGTCTTTCAACGAATATACACCGGCAGTTTTGATCTGCCCATTGAGCTGTGCTTCCCATTTGCCATCGTGGCTGCGTGCCTCGAGCAAATACTCCTGCTTGCCAAGGCTCAGCTTGAGCAGCTTGTCTCCGCCGGGATTGGCAAACTGGAAACTGCTTTGTTTGCCCAGCGTAAAAGACAAAGGGTAATTGTCGGCCGAAAGCAAGGGCAAGCGCAACAACATCGGAACAAACAATGCATGCTGCGTGAGGTTGGTGGCCGACTTTGAAAATGACGAGGCAGCCACATACAAGCTGCCCTTTTTGCGCCGCCCATGAAGCAGGTAAGGCAGATCATTGTTGAGCGCAATGGTGGTTCGCACTGCAGTTCTTGGCCGTACCTGCAGCTGCCAGTATTCATTCACCACGGGAAGGTTCGCCTGCTCGGGTATTTTATTAAATACCTGTTGAAAAAGTTCATCGTGCACATCAGGTGCAACCAGCTTTGATTGTTGCTTCACCAACTGTCCCAACTGGATGCCTGCAGCTTCACCCAGGAAATTGTTTACAGAGCTCAGCGAAGACGCCGATGACGAAGGAATGAGCAGCACCACTCCCCCATTGTCGATAAACCGGTTGAGCTCGAGTGCCAGCCCCGAGCTGATGCCTGCAGGTTCATTGAGTATGATGAGACTGCTTTGGTTAAAACCGGCATAGTTAATCTGCCGCATATCGGATGTGTTAAGCTGGTAGAACTTATCGAGCGCGTAGACCTTGCTGAATGCAAGATCCGTTTCGCCCTCTTTTAAAAACAACACCGAAACATGCGGCTGAGCTTTTAAAGCGAGATGATATATATCGTCTGCAACAAGCGGATAATCTGTGATGCTCAATGATGCGTCGTGCCAGTTGCTGTCATACAATGTCAGATTCATGCTCACCTGCGTTTTTGAATTGGCAGCGCATGAATAATTACGGATGCCTTTTTGAACGCCATCGATCCTGAACACCAGCGGTTGATTTTCGATGGCCTCTTCGCTCCTGTTCCTGATCAGCACCTGTAATTCTCCAGGTGCACCGGTGCGTATAAAAGGTTCTTTGAGCCAAACGGAATCAATCCATACGTTCTGGCCGGCCGCGGCATTCAGCGGAATCAGGCGCAGGTTGATGGTGGTGTCTTCGCTGATCTTCCGGTGATCATCCATGTTCTGCTGGAAATCGCTCAACCAGTACATATTTTTTTGCGCGGCCTGGTCGGCGCCAAATAACTGGAGCTGTCGTTGGTACACTTCGCTTAAGGTATGATGCACCGGCGAAGACTCCACTTCCTGCAGCATCTGGAGAAAATCTTTTTTTGTGACCAAACGCTGATGCCTGCCTTCAAAATCATTGGTAAGCAGTTGAAACTGGTCGGCATCGGCATACATGCCGGCAATCTGCGCGGCCTTTGCTTTGGCCTGATCCAACAAGGGACCTTCTTTGTTCACGGCCTGCATAGAGAAGCTGTTGTCTACATAGATGCTCACCACCTTGGAGCGGTAATGCATTTGGTTTTTATGCAGCGGGACAAAAGGCCGTGCAAAGGCCAGCACCAGGAAAGAAAGTGCGAGCAGGCGGCACAATAGCACCAGCCACTTCTTAATGGATTGCTGCCTTTTGTTTTGCTCGGTAAGTTGTTTAAGAAACCTGATATCACTGAAGACAAATTTTTTGTACCGCCTGAAATTGAATAAGTGAATGATGATGGGAATGGCCAGAAACGCTAATGCAAACAGGAACGACGGGTACAGGAACAGCATGCGTGCAAAATAAAGATTTTTTCGGTTTTGGGGCCTGCGTAGTTACATTTGTCCGATGAACATTGATTTAACAGGCAAAAATGCGCTGGTATGCGGAAGCACTAAAGGCATTGGTTTTGCCATTGCACAACAGTATGCCCTGTTGGGCGCCAATGTAACGCTGATGGCACGCAATGCCGATCTGCTCAGCCGCGTAGTGCGCGATCTTCATGCAGGCGAAGGCCAGAAACATGATTGCCTGGTGGCCGATTTCAGCAAGCCAGCACAGGTGAAAGAAGCCATCGAACAAAAAGTAAATGCGCATTATCATTACCAGATTCTTGTTAACAACAGTGGCGGACCAAGTCCTGGCCCGCTGATCAATGCAAGGGAAGAAGAATTTCAAATGGCGTTCAATTCGCATCTGCTCAGCAGTCATTACCTGGTTCAGGGTGTGCTAAACGGCATGAGGCAAAGTGGGTATGGTCGCATTATCAATATCATTTCAACCAGTGTAAAGATCCCGCTTAAGGGACTGGGAGTATCCAATACCATCAGGGGAGCCATGGGTAACTGGAGCAAGACACTGGCCACCGAGCTGGCACCCACCGGCATTACCGTTAACAACATATTGCCCGGTGCAACTGCAACAGACAGGCTGAAGCAAATTATTGAAGGCAAATCCATCAAACAAAACGAAACGGTTGATGAAGTGAGCGAAGAAATGTTGTCGGAAATACCGATGAAACGTTTTGGCCAGCCGGCAGAGATCGCTTATGCTGCGGCGTTTCTTGCCAGTGAGTATGCTGCCTACATTACCGGAATTAATGTTCCGGTGGATGGCGGGAGAACGGGGAATTTGTAGGAAGAAGGAGTCGATCCTCCTTCAATGAAGCTACGGCGGGTGAGACAGTTGTCAGTCGGCAGTCACAAGTCATAGTGTTTCGACGGCGCCTGCCCGGAGCAATCGAGGGGGCAGGCGCCGTCGAAACATGACAAAGCGCGATAGCGTTTAACCTGGTTAATTTTTAACAACCTTTTTCACAAACACTCCATTGCCGGTTTGTACTTTTATGAAGTAGAGACCGGGCGCATAGTTGCTCATATCAACAGTACTCACACCGGTTTTTTGATCGCTTGGCATGAGCTGTCCGTTCAATGAATAAACGCTGATGGAAATGATCGGCTGTGCATCGCTCATTTGAAGATGAAGTTGCTGGCTTACCGGATTCGGATAGGCCTCCAGTTGTTGAACCTTTGCATCGGGGGTTGTGTTCAAACCGAGCGGAACACTGCTGCATGCAGGAAAATTATTGGCGGCATACCAGCCTTTTACTTTCATCACATCTTTGTGCAGCTCGCCCAGTATATAATCTTTATCGTATGAACTGGTGGGTGTATACACAATTGCAAATTCTACTTCCTGTGCTTCGCCGGGCTTAAGCGTAGTGGGTTTGCTTGCCACCAGAAGGCGCCTGTCGCCAACAGGTATGCCCGAATTTTCTTCGGTCCATTCAGTGCGGTTCAAACGATCATTCTTGCCCGGGAATACCGACACGTCTGTAGAATCTGTACCGCCATGACCACTGCCTCCGTATGTTAACGCACGGCCATCACGCCATTTGCCACTCATGTAGTTATTGTACTGCTCAGGTCTCGATGGGTTGCCTTTGTCTGCAGAGAAATCGTTGTAGTAAGTTGCGATGGTGGCTCCTTTCAATTCAATTCCGTTTGCGTCTTTTACATTTTTTAACATCAACAGTGCAGCAGCCGGCAGCATGGTTCCAAAGCCATCGGGTGATTCGTCGAGCGTATCGCCGTTATACCAGTATGCATAATCTTCGGTTGGGTTCGATCCCATCCTGTCGTCGCCGTAATAGCCAATATCACTGTCGATCCAGAATGCCACCCTGAAGTTATCATAAGTCTTATTGCTGCGGTTGATGATCTTATAGCTGTAAAACGTAGAATTGTTGATGGCTTTGTTGGGATCGCTTCCGCTGGTCTGATCACAAACATAGCCATAGGCACTTGCGTGTACCTCTACACCAAGTGGCAATCCTTCTGATTCGGTGTGCATGGCACTGTTGTCGTTAAATATCCAGAACAATTGCTGCTGGCCTTTAATCTGTGGGTAATCGCCCAGCATGGGTTCATAAATACCATTGAGGTTCATGTCAACAAAAGGGGCAAGTTGGGAGGCAAAACCATTTATACTGTCGCCATGGGCCGGCCAGGTGAGTATTTCCATGGGAATGGTATAACCGGGCTTGTTGTAATTGAGTTTGAAATCATCGATGGTACGTTCTTCAACTTTCCAGGTATGATTAAACTGGTCTTTGCTTGCCTGGGTAACAACGGCACTGGCAATGGTTAACGGACCATTTCCGTAATCGATTCCGTTCTGCCTGTAAGTTGCTGCTGCCAGGTGCAGCTGGTTGTTTTCTACGCCGCCAATCCAGATGCCTCCGGCATAGGCGATGGATTTACCGGTAGCCTTGTTGCCCTTGAGCGTGCTTCTCAGATCGAAGTATTTGTTGAACAAATCTCCCTTGATGCGCACAGGAGCCGACATGTTATTGATGTTTAGCTCGCTGATAATTTCATCTTCGCCGCTTTGTGCAAAAACAAGTATGGGGCAAAGAAGTAAGATAGTAACATAAATCCTTTTCATAATAACCTCCTTTATATATATGATGTCAATGCGCGAGGCCTATAGGGTTGCCTCGTGAGCGACAGGATTGGTTATCGTGGCAATTTAACGGGTTAACGTTGTGGCTTTGCAGGTAAACGTATCCGGCGAACCGGGTGTTGGATGGAGGCCACCGTGAGGTATCGAAGGCCACCCTGACTTACGGCAAAGCCTGATTACCTACAAACCGGTTACCCGATTACCGATTACTTTGTCTCAACTCCGTGTTCCAAAGCAGTGCCTACTCTTTGATAACCTTCCTGGTATAAACGGCGGTACTGGTTTGCGCTCTGATGAAGTACAGGCCAGGAGAAAAAGAGCTCATGTCGACGCCCTTCACGTCTGGTGCATGCTGGTTGAAGATGAGTTGCCCGTTGAGTGAATACACACTGATGGAAATGATGGGCTGCGCATCGTTCATTTCGAGATGCATCACATGGCTACGGCAATGCCCGTTTGGCCGCGGAGATCCAATATGCTAAAGCCGCTTAAAGCGGGTAATTGTGAAAGTCCGTTTTGACTGCGAACAATAAGGGGTAGAATAAATAACAGAATAAGACGAAGCGTTTTCATAGTAAGCCTCCTTTTACAATCAGGTTACCGGAGTTGATGTAAAGGGTTGCTTGGGGAAGGTAGGGCCATAATAGGGAGAAATTGATTTACGAACAACAAGCTGCGGATGAGCTTTCTTTCAAGGTTTTTGCCATAACCGTCGTTCGGTCTCGGCCCCTGGGCTTCAATCCCAGGGCATGCTCCGTCGAACACGTCAATCGACAGTTTCAGAATGCAGTGTCCGCGTTCGCTATCAGAACAAGCCGTTTACTTCGCCTTCTATACGACTGATGATGGCGCCGAGGTGCTCGGAATTATCTGCAAAGTTGAGCTCATCAATTTCTATGATGAGGTGCCGTGGTTTGTAGCTGCTGATCCAGGCTTCGTAGCGTTCGTTGAGGCGGCGAAGATAATCGAGCCTGATGCTGTCTTCGTATTCTCGGCCACGCTTCTGGATATTGTTAACGAGGCTTGGAATGGATGCGCGGAGATAGATGAGCAGATCAGGGGCCTTTACAGTCTGGCTCAATGATTCGAACATCTTCTGGTAGGTTTCAAAATCGCGGGTGCTCATGAGGCCCATGCTGTGAAGGTTGGGAGCAAAGATGTATGCGTCTTCGTAGATGGTGCGATCCTGGATGGTGTTTTTTTTTGCTTTCTGAAGTCCTAAGAGCGTATTGTAACGTGCATGCAAAAAATAGATCTGGAGATTAAAGCTCCAGCGTTGCATATCTTCATAAAAATCGGCGATATAGGGGTTGTCTTCTACATTCTCATAGTGCGGTTCAAACTTATAGTGCTTGGAAAGCAGCGTGGTAAGGGTGGTTTTACCCGAACCAATATTCCCGGCTATGGCTAAGTGCATATGTATACTTCTAATTGAATGTAGCTGCAAAAAACGCTATTAATCCGGAACGAACAAATCTATCTGAACTTGGTGGATATTTTATTGAGGCCTGCTGATTTTTTCGCAACTTGCCGCAATGCAGATACATTTTTATGGTGCCGCAAGAATGGTTACAGGCAGCAAGCACCTGCTTACTACACCCGCCGGAACCCGCGTCCTGCTTGACTGCGGACTGGTGCAAGGCAGGCTCGATACGCGCGAAGAACTCAACCGGCACTTTGGGTTCAACCCTGCCGATGTGGATTATCTCGTTCTTTCGCATGCACATATAGATCATTCCGGGTTGATCCCAAGGCTGGTGAAACAAGGCTTCAGGGGACTCATCTTTTGTACGCCTGCAACCAGGAGCCTTTGCGAACTCATGCTGGCCGACTCGGCGCATATACAAACAGACGATCTCACATTCTTCAACAAACGGCGCAAGCACCAGGGCAAACCACTGCTTGAACCGCTGTATGATATTGAAGATGTTGAACTGGCCAATAAGCTCTTTACCGAAGTTGAATACGATGAACACCTGCAGATCGATGATGAAATCAGTCTCACGTTTGTGGATGCCGGCCACTTGCTGGGTAGCGCCATTGTAAATCTCGATATCATGCACAATGGTCGCAATACTGCCATTACTTTCAGTGGTGATGTAGGCAGGTACAATGATCCAATCCTTCGCGATCCGCAAGCTTTTCGCCAATGCGATTACCTGATCTGCGAAAGCACGTATGGCAACCGGCTGCACCCACATATCGACGATGCCGAAAGTGAGCTGCTAACCATGGTGCGTCATACCTGTATCGATAAAGGCGGCAAGCTCATTATACCGGCATTCTCTGTTGACCGCACACAGGAGATCATTTATATTCTCGACCAGGCAGCCAACGAAGGCCGCATCCCCGAGGTAAAGGTTTATGTAGACAGTCCGCTTTCTGTTAAAGCAACGGATGTGATCAGGGCGCACCAGGAATGCTTCAGGAAAGAGTTCATTGATTATATAGCCAGGGATCCGGAACCCTTTGGTTTCAAGAATCTCAAGTACATCAGTGATGTTGAGCAATCTAAAGCGCTCAACGAATTGCATGAACCCTGTGTGATCATCTCGGCAAGCGGCATGGCAGAAGCAGGCAGGATCAAACATCATATTCGCAACAATATTGGCGATGCGCGCAATACCATCCTGCTGGTGGGATATTGCACGCCCGAAACCCTGGGAGGCAGGCTCAAGGCCGGCGAGCCAGAGGTAAAGATCTTTGGCGAAACCTTTGAAGTGAAAGCAGAGGTGCGCTCACTGGAATATTATAGCGCCCATGCAGATTACGGCGAAATGCTGAACTGGCTCAAGTGTATCGACCCCAAAAAAATGAAGCAGGTTTTCCTGGTGCATGGCGAATATGATGTGCAGCAGGTATGGCGCGAGAAGCTGCTGCAGGCCGGCTTTGATGATGTGATCATACCTGCGAGAGGCGAAGGATTTGAGCTGCAGTAGAGTTGCCGCGATGCCTGCATTTGGCGGATCACAGATAACTCTTTGCCCGGGATACGCTTCTTAGACTAAATTTGCCGGATGAATAATTACAATATGGTGGCCAAAACCCAGTATGGCCTGGAGGGTGTATTGGCTGCCGAGCTGCGGGCGCTGGGTGCCCTGGAAGTTGAAGAGCACAACAGGGCAGTGAGCTTTATGGGCGACAAAGCAGTGATGTACAAAGCCAATCTGTGTCTTCGCACGGCACTGAAGGTTTTGGTTCCCATCAAAAAATTCAATGCACGCAATGAGCAGCAGCTTTATGACGAGATCAGGAAAATAGACTGGAGCGAGTATCTCGAAAAAGACGGAACGCTTGCGGTTCATGCGAGCATCAAAGGAGATTTCTTTAACCATTCACAATATGTTTCGCTCAAGACCAAAGATGCCATTGCCGACCAGTTCAGAGACAAGACCGGCGTAAGGCCCAGTGTTGACCTGGAGCGGCCCGATCTGAGCATCGATATCCATATCAACCGCGATGAAGTTACGGTATCATTAGACAGTTCGGCAGAATCATTGCACCGGCGGGGCTACCGGGGAGAGAATACGCTGGCTCCCATCAATGAGGTAACGGCCGCAGGGATGATCCTGCTTACCGGCTGGAATGGAAAAGGAAATTTTATGGATGCCATGTGTGGAAGCGGCACCTTACTGATAGAGGCAGGCATGATTGCCAGGAATTTTCCGGCCAACAGGTTGAGAAAGCAATTTGGCTTTGAAAGATGGAAAGACTTTGATGCCGCCGCGTGGAAAAAAGTGAAGCAGGATTCGGAAGATGCCATTGTTGAAGGCGAGGCTACCATCATTGGCAGTGATAAAACGTATAAGGCCATCGAGATTGCCAGGGAGAATATTACGAGGGCAGGTTTGGATGAAGACATCAGGGTAAGCAACAAACAGTTTAGTGAAGTGAAGGTGCCCGAAGGCGGTGGCCTGCTGGTGATGAACCCACCCTACGGAGAGCGTTTGCCTGTTGAAGAAATCGATTCGTTCTATAAAGCCATGGGCGATAAAATGAAGAAAGATTTTGAAGGCTACGATGTCTGGATCTTATCTTCGAATATTGCCGCGATGAAAAAAGTAGGACTTGCCGCATCCAAACGGATCACGCTTTATAACGGAGCACTCGAATGCAGGTATCATAAGTTTGAGATCTATAAAGGAACGAGAAGGGAAGAAAAAAAGAACAGCCTGCCAGAAAGCAGGTAAGGATCTGCAACAAGTGCAGACCCTTACCCACCAGCCGAATATTATGTTGGATCAGGCAGCCCCGTGCTGCTATTTAACAAGGATGATCTTCATTGCATTGGTTGTAGTTCCGGATGATTTGCACGAGGCACTGATAAAGTAATTTCCATTTTGAAGATGGCTCAGATCGAGCGACAAATCGGATAGCCCGGCATTTAATGCGCCCATGTCTTTTCGGTAAACCTCGCGCCCTTCTATATCCATGATCAGCAGCGAAATGAGGTCGTGCTGCGGCAGATTTATTTTACAGGTAAACATGCCGGTGGTTGGATTGGGATATCCGTTTATCAGAACCGGATCAGATGCCGGTGAAGACGATTTACCGAGTTTCACAACACCGGTAGCTGTAGTTGTGTCTACGGTGATGCTGCCCCCTTTCATCATATTTCCTTCTTCGTCGTAAAAATTATAGGCGATGCTACCTGGCAGCTTGTTGGCGAAGATCACTTGCAAGATGTCTGACGAGTCTTTAGGTTGAAGCGTGAGTGGTTCAAGCAATTCGAAAAAAGCATTTTTTCTGCTGTGCGAACTGAGGCTCATCCGCAGCCGGTTTATCTTATCCGTTTCAAAGAATTGTTCTGCCCCGGTACATGCGGCTATCAACACATTTCCCGAATCGGCCACGCTTAATGAAACATACTTCACCTTATAAGGATTGGTGCCCGAAGGAACCTGCGATGGTCCCGTTATCCTGAGCGTGTAAGCATACAATCTGGCGTATGGGTTAACTCCTTTTGCAAGCCCATAGTTAATATATCCGGCCTCGGAAGGCAGGAATATCTTGGGTCCCCAGGTGTATTTGCAGGTATCGCCATTGCAGTGTATGACGGTGATCCTGATGTAGCCGGTGAACGGCGTGTTATTGGGATAGAACAACTGAAGGCCCAAAGAATTACCGGTATTGACAACTGTTGCCGGAAAGATGGCCAGGTTACTGTTGGGGCCTGGCACAAAAGTTCCGGGTGCAATAACACCGTTGGTAAAGAAAGTGGGATCAACCACGTTACCCGACGTGTATTTTGTGATGATCACATTGCATATCGGGCTGCCGGGAATGGCATTGTTGGTAATGTTTATGTTGAGATAGTTTAGCAAAGAGCCCGTACAGATACAAGGAACCACTTTAATCTTATCGCAGCTTGTTTGAGGAGCCCTGGGACATCCGTTTACTGCGATGGTGTATTTGCAGCTGTCGCCGTTGGCATACTTCACCGTAAAGCTCACCGTCATTGAACCCACAGACGTGGTGCTTTGCAAAGACGTATTGAAGAGCTGCAGATTGCCACACGACGGACTGAATGTGACGAGGCCCGATGCTGTGCCGCTCAGTGCAACAGAAGTGGGTGCCGATCCCGGGCAATTTGTGGTATAACCCTGAATTACTCCGCCGGTAACCTGGTACCTTACAGCCACCACGTTGGGCCCTCCTGCCAAGTTCCTGGTGATGCCGGTTCTGCAACAATTCGAATCCATCACATCGGGTTTGAAATAGTCGCAAATCTTCACATTGCAGGTATCTTTAACCGTAATTACCACTGTATCTCTGCACCCTGCAGCATTGGCGATGATGACATGGCTTCCGGGTGTGTTGCCGTAGAACACAGATAAGAATGAATTGCCGTTATCTGTATAGCTTACCTGGTTGGCAGCATTTGGCGGAGGAAAAGAGATCGAGTCGTTTTTGCAGATGCTCTTATCGGGCCCGAGGTTCGGATTGGCTCTCACAATTAACTGCATGGTATCTTTACAACCACCAGGCGTAGAATAAACCAGTGTATGAAGCCCGGTTGAAACTGCAGTATAAGTGTAGCCCGAAAACGCATTCCCATTGTCGGTATAAGTGCCACCCGCAGGCGTTGGATTTAACAGGAGCGTTTTACCGGTACACAGCGATGTGTCGTTGCCGGCAAATGCAGTACAACCGGTGCCACAACCACTCACAAAATTGGAGGCGTTTCCATTGAGCGTAAAATTTACGAGCGTGCCTGAGTAGTTAGATGAGGTTGAATTGGGTACAGCAAAAATGCTGGTGTTATTTGCACCCGCTGTTCCCTGGTTAAACTGGTAATAGGCCAGTAAGCCCGTGGCAGATGTGCTTACCGGTATGTTCTTAAATGAATCTACCTGCGCCGCCGTTCTTGCCGTGTTCCATATCCTTACTTCGTCCATGGCCCCTTCGAAGTGGCTTACCGACGGATCGAAATCGTCTTTGCCCAGCCAGATCGGATGACCCATTGTGCTGGTGAGGTTATTGCTTACCGAATAGCCCGACTGGAACACTCCATCTACATAAACCGTTACCACATTGGATGAGTTTCGCGAGAGCGCAACCTGGTGGCAAACGCTGTCTCTTAAATCATTGCCAATGCCTGTTATGCTGAACCCACCAAGCGTGAATGCCAGCTTTCCGTTTGCGTTGATATAAATCCAATAACCGTCGGCCGCCATGGTAAAGGTGCGGTTCGAAATGATGGTTTGTGCATTGCTTACAGTGGGTGAAAGCCTTACCTGCGCTTCGATGGTAAAAGGCGCTGTTCCCAGGTTTAAACCTGCGTTGTACCCTATCTGAACATAATCTTGCGGATTGCTGTTCCCAAATTTCAAAGCATTGTTTTGCGCCTGTAATCTTAAGCCGGTTAAGATGGCGAACGCGATAAAAAGAAGCCGGGATGTTTTCATAATGAGCATGATTTATGGTGCTAAGTACACACATAAAAAATCTTGGTTTATGACCGCTTCATGAAGTTAATCAATGGTTGTTTGAACGGACCATCCTGGTATACAAGCGGTATCAGCTGAGCCCTGAAACCGGGATGGTAATCTCTGCCAGCGTACCTTTTCTCAAAGCCTCAGGATGCACGTGAGAAAACCGGATGTACAGCCCGTGATTTCCCGTGATGTTCATCAGGCGGAGGCGTTGGGCGATGATGTTGAGAGCATGTGCATCGGGCTTATCGAGCAAAATATCGCGGTTCACAAATTCCTGGCTGATCCCAATGCCGTTGTCTTCTACAAACACCTTGATGAGGTTGGGACCCACCAATTGAATTCTCACCGATACTTCGCCTACGCCTTTGAGTGGTAGCAATCCGTGCCATATCGCGTTTTCAACAAAGGGCTGGAGGATCATGGGCGGCAATGCCAGTTCGTCTGTTGCCAGCTCATCCGGTATCTTTATTTCGTAATGAAGTGCTTCGCCAAAACGAAGTTTTTCAAAATGCAGGTACAGCTTTAGCCGCTCCAATTCGTCTTCGATGCTCACCCTGCTTTTCATCACCGCCTCCATGTTCTTGCGGGTTAACCTGGCAAACAACGAGAGGTACTTGTTGGCCTGGTAAGTATCATTTTGATTCAGGTATTGCTGGATGGAGTTAAGCGCATTAAAAATAAAATGTGGGTTCATCAAAGCGCCAAGGGCCTGCTGTTCTAACTGCACAATCCGGCTTTGCAGCTCAGCCCTTCTCAGTTTTCTGACCCGGTTTCGCCTGCTCAGAAAATAAATCAATGAGATGAGGCCGGTAAAAAATGAACTATACATCAGCACCGAAAACCATTTCTCCATCCAGAAAGGTGCCTGAATGATGAAATGAAAAACCCTGGGATCAGACCAGCCGCTGTTGAATTTTTTTGCCTTCACTTCAAACGCATAACTTCCCGGAGCCAGCGATGCATATTCTACATTGCCGCTCAGGTTGGTTTTCCATTGATCATCTGCTCCAACGAGGCGGTAGCTGTATTGAACCTGGGTGGGCTGTTGAAAGGTAATGCCCGTGAAGTTTATGACCAGCCCATTATCGCTCAGCTGGAAGACCTGGTTAACCGTATCGGCAAGCGTTTGATTGCCGTATTGCACGCCTGTGAAATACAGCCTGGGCGGCGCTGCCGGCTTACCCTGGGAAAGAGGCATGATGCTCACCCCTTCTGCCGAAGCTGAATAGAGGGTATCGTTGATGGTAGCCACATCATTGACCTCATCGGAGAGAAGACCATCCTTGGTTGAATAATTCCGGTTCAGCCTTAACCTGCCCCGTTCATATACGAGGTGACTTACACCTTTTGCCGTTGCCACCCATACATTGGAGCCATCAATAAAAAGGCGTGTGCAAATGTCGGAGGCAAGTCCCTCCTTTTCTGTGAAGGCGTACAATACCTTTTTGCCATTGTATACCAGCAGACCCTTGCTTCGTGTTACCAGCAGGAGCGTACCATCGGGCGCTTCGCGTATGCGTGACACCGGTTGTTGCAACAGGCTATCTGACTTCCACACAGGAATAATTCCTTTATCGCCGAGACGGTTCAAACCATTCATATCAGCCAACCAGGTAATATGGTTATGCGAAGAAAAGATGGTATAGATCCTTGCCATTTGCGACCGGTATACCTGGGTCATTAAATCAGGCCCGCCAGAATTCTGTTTTTTGTTGAACACATAGCACAAATGAGATGAAGCGATGAGCAGGCTTCCACCGGGGCCGGGTGTAAGCGCCTTGAAGTTACGGCCGTATGCTACCGATCCATCTGCGTTCAACAGTTTGATGATGCGCGCATGCTTCTCGTCAGGTTCGCCATTAAACTGAACCAGGTCTGTAACATTGCAAACGTAAAGCTGCCCCGCCGCATCGGTACATATATCATTGGTTTCGGAAATGTTACCGGGCAACGAGGTGGGTATTTTATACTTTTTGAGCCGGCCACTGCTCAGAGAATACAAACTGTTTTGTATAGAGCCGATCCAAAGGGTCTTGTGGGCTTCCACAAACAATGTACGCACGTCGTTTTCGGCCAGTCCGCATTTTTGGTTATAGTGCCTCACGCCGAGCTGATCGGCAGGGATCATAAACACCCCCTTCCCAATGGTTGAAAACCACAGGTTGGTTTCACCGTCGGAGTAAACGCGGCTTACCTTTACATCATTGAGATACGTTTCGGCTTTCCTGTTTTTATGACGATAATTTCTTATGCAGCTGATGCCTAAATGAAAATCAGTATGCCAGAGATCAGAGCCTATGATCTTCTGAAAGAAGGGTTCAAACCTCAGGTGTTTTTCGCCTGATGAATCGAGGTAACGGAATTTATTACCGGAACATTCGATCAGATTTCCGCCTATGTTGAACACAAAAGGCTGATTGGGATCAAACAAGATTCCCGTATGACCTTGCAGACTCACATTGCCGGATATTTCCTGGGCCATGTTTTTTCCATAAGCCTCCATCGGTACTTTAGCAATCGTTTGGAATGAATCGGCAAACAAGATGAGGATATGATTTGCAAACGCTATATATACATTGCCGTTTGGCCGGTCTGTTACCGAGTGAAAAGCGCCAAGTGCGGGCAAGCGCCCTAGAAAACGATCATTAATAGGATTGCTTATTGCTCCGCTCCTGAAATAACACAGGCGACCATTTAAGGTGAGGAACCAAAGACGTTGCTGCCTGTCTTCGAAAAGCCCGATGACATGGTTTTCGGTAAGGCCATCTTTTGTGGTATAGGTTTGAAATGATTTGCCATCGAACCGGCATACGCCGTTTTCTGTTGCAAACCACATGTAACCTTCATGATCCTGCAACATATCATAAACACTGGCGCTTGGAAGGCCATTGCTGCTTGTGTATTGCCGGTATTCGGGCAGCTGAGCACGGGTTGAAGTTAAGCTCAGCAAAGCAATTACAATCAATGCGATCTGCCGGGCAACCATATTCACGCAACGTTATAGGCTTCAACCGCAACCAGGAATTCTGGCAGCTTACGCCTCGACACCGCAACTGCGCTATCGTCGGTCATTACCGCATAGTAACCATCCACACGCGAAAATTCTTTGAGGTATTTCAGATGGATGATGCTCGATTTATGTACCCTGAAAAATGCCAGCGGATCAAGCACGTCTTCAAACTCTTTGATTGACTTCGACACCACAATCTTCCTGAGGTTTACGAGATAAAAAACGGTGTAATTTCCGTCGGCATCGAGATACAGGATATCATTCACATCGAGTATGGTGAAGCCGCTGGTGCCGGGCAGGCATAACCTTTGAACGCCCTTGCGGCTGGTAGCATTGGTAAGCAGGCTTTTGATGGAATGCTCGTAACTGGCATCGGGCTCGGGCGATTTATTTCTGATGGCGTGGATGCGCTGCAATTTCTCTATGGCATTCCTCAGCTCATCTATGTCGACAGGTTTTTGCAGGTAGTCTACTGCACTGGCACGCAGGGCACGAAGGGCATACTGATCATAGGCCGTTACAAACACAAAAAGATACCGGCTGCTATCAATGCTTTGCAACAGATCAAAACCATTCTCAACGGGCATAGAAATATCGAGCAACAGGGCATCGGTTTCAAAGCGACCCAACAAGTCTCTTGCCTCCGCAGCCGAGGCCGCTTCACCAACAATGCTTATTCCGCTGCAATACTTCTGTAGCAGTTGTGCCAGGTTCTTGCGTGCAGGCTGTTCATCGTCAACGATTAGTATTCTGAGGTCTGTCATCTGCATCGCAAATTATGCGATAATTGGTAGCCAGCAACTTTACTTACTGAAAGGCCGCAATGAATGAACGAACGGTAAATGGCTATCGTTGTAAAGAATGCTTACTCTGCTTTAAATCGCCGGTTCTGTTTGGCAAGCGAGTTGCGCTTCTTTTTTTCGAGTCTCTTCTGAACCGAAACTGCGGTGGGCCTCGTTGCTCTTCTCTTTTTGCGGGGTACGAAACAGCGATTGAAAGTGAGATATAGTTTTTTGATCGCAAGGTTTTTGTTTGCGAGTTGTGATCTTTCTGATTGAACCGTGAGCTGGAATTCCCCGGCTGCCGTGAGCTGCGATCCGAGGCAGGTGGTGAGGATCTGCTTTTCTTCTGCTCTCAGCAAGGCCGATGCCTGCACATGAAAGCTCACCTGCACCTTGGTGGCAACCTTATTTACGTGTTGTCCGCCCTTACCACCCGAGAGGCTGGTTTTGAATACGAGTTCAGAATGAAGGTACGGTGGTTTGAAATGCATGCGCAAAGATACTCACTCAACTCACTCCGCGCAAAACCGCTTCAGCCTGGTACCTTCTGCGGCTTTGAGTTCAACAAAATAAACTCCGGGAGCATACCTGGATGCGTCGAAAACGATATCGTTCAGGCCTGCGGAATTGGGGCCGGAGTGAATTACGCCAACGGTTTGGCCGAAGATGTTGAGGACCGAGATCTCTGTATGCGAGTTGCGATCAAGCCGATAAGTAATCCGCGTTTCGCCTTGCGATGGATTGGGATATATGCCTTCGATATTCAATGAAGTTTTTGTACCGTTAGAAACCTCCTGGCTGAGGCCGGTAGAAAAAGAAGATGATACCACTACATCATTCGCATTTAAGATGGTCTTCTGATCTTTGGCCGTGCCATAGCTGGATACAAACGCCACCAGGCTCAGATGGTTGGGATTATATGCGGTATCAACCGCCAGGCTTGCCGTGGTCTGATAGCTGACGCCCAACGAGGGAACTGCGGGTATGATGCCCTGCTTACCCCAATCGCCCAGCAAGGCCTTGCGCAACACATGGCGGTGAGGATACCCGATGATGGAAGTTCCGTCGAACTTGCCCGGGTAGTTTGTATTGGCCCAGCCGGCATCGTAGCAGTGCTGATCCCAACCCACAAAGGCTCCCAGGCCCGGATAACCCACAACGCTGTCTTCTACCAGGAAGAGATGGATGCGCCAGTCGGCAGATGGAACAGCTTCCACAAATTTCGCGCCCACCGTTGCATCGATGGTGCGCGAAATGGCATTGTAAGTACCGCTGATGCCAATGCCCACTTTGGCGGGCTCATTGATGAGGCGCAAAGCAATGGTATCGTTACCGGGTGAAGGCTGGCTCCCCCATGCTTTAAAGCAACTCATATAGGGCAAAGTATCAACCCAGGGATACACACCGCGATTGATCATGATGGCCGGCGCAAACCAGCCCCAACCGGGATGCATGGCATTGAAGATAGTCTTGGTGGTGTTGTTGCTCATGGCATCTACGCCCGAACCTTCGTGTATGGTATACACAATACAATTGGCTGCATGCGCTTCCTGCCATGCAGTAATGTATTTAGACATAGGAGGACAATTACCGCAGGAGGCCGTGGTAAACTCTTCGAGCAATACCTTTTTAACTGGCATTTGTGCCGCGGCCCGGTAGCCGGCAGCAATCAATACAATGGTTACCCAAATGAATCGCGTTCCAGTTGTCTTCATAGCGTTGATCAATTAACAGATCATAACAAATATATCAAAAACCAGAGGTTTCAAAAATTGTTGACGATCACCCTCCCGGATACCCTCAGGGCGTGATGATCACTTTGCGCGAAGCATTGTTACCGCTGATCTCTACATCATACATGTTTGAAACACGAACCGGCAAAAGGGTAAACCTGCCTTCGAACCGCGGTTCAAGCGGGAATGAAAAATGGTAAGTGCCTTCGCGCATCCTGCGGAAAAACAAGGTCACATGGTCTTTGTAATATTCAGCATAGTCTTCTCCATAACTGCGCTCTTTGCCTGCATAATCGCAGCCTGCAGGTATAGGGATCTCCATCATCAGGAATTCAGAAGGCGCCTTCACATCCAGCTTTATAGCCAGGCTCAAGGGCATCCGGGTATGGATCGAGTCTGTAATTTTGTTGTTCTGAACCAAGGTGCTCGTTACCACAAAATGATCGGCTTTCGTGGCGGGATGTTCTTCAAAACGCCGGTTATAAACAAACATGCGGGCATAAGCGCCGGTCTTGCTCATGGTATATTTTGTGTGAGGCTCCAACGGCAGGTTCAATGGCAACATCTGCCTGATGGGATCACCGTTCAGAGTGATACTGGCTTTGAGTGTACCCATTTCGGCCCGGGCTATATCTGTGCTCATTACCTGCAGCACTTGTGCCGACTCAAGCGTATTGCGGTAATAACCGCTGTTGAATGCTTCTTCATTGAAAAAATGTTTTACAATGCCGGCCAACATCGTGGAGTCGAACCCATCGTTGCGCAATACCTGGTAAGCCAGCAGCGTAACGCTGGTGCGGTTGCGGTAGATGCTGCCATTGGCATTTTCCCAATAGATGCCGCCATAATTATCCTTGCGCATTCCACTCAGGATGAAACCTGCAAAATGCGACAACTGTAGTTTTTGCTTCAATAACGTTAACTGCACGCGATCGAAAAAATCGAGACCGTTTTCATTGATCCCGCCAAGTTCTTCGAAATACTGAAGGTTTACTTTCGCATCGTAGAGCAGAGACAATGCCGTGATCTTATCAGCAGAAGAAAACTGAGGAAACATTGTTTCGAGCAACCTGAGTGCCTTCGCCAACGCCGAAGCATGATAGCCCATCCGCTCTGCATCGAAGAGGGTTTCGGTTATATAAAAAGTCAGCCAGTTCTCATTAACCGATCCGGCAAACCAACCCCATCCACCCGCACTTGATTGCATGTTGTTCAATCGCCTGATACAGGCCTTCACCATCTCGTCGCCGGTAAATGTATCGCCCAGCAAACGGTTCAGGCGTTTCTCTGTAAGCAGCGCTTTAAGCTTGGAAGCAGTTTGCTCGGCACAGCCATATTGGTACTGTTTCAGCCGGTTAATTTCTTCCCTGATCAGCTGAGTGTAATTGTCCATAACCACCAGGTGAGTAAGCGCAGTAGAATCGGTGACGAAGGATATGGCCGTATCGCCAGGCAGGCTGTAGTATCTGAATTGGTTCAGCATCACACCATTTGGCAATACAGGCAATAGGTACTTCTCGCCGTCTTTATAACCGAAGGTGGTTTCGAGCTGATAGGTGTACCCCATCGTGTCTGCACTTTTTGGCTGAACCCACAGGTCTTGCTCAACAAACTGGTTTACCTCGCAGCTTCGTGTAAGTTTTACACTATCCCTTTCGGCAAAGGAAGTTTTGATCGCAATGGGCTGACCGGTGTGATTCACTACTTTTCCCATAAGCCTGATGCTGTCGCCCGAAATGGCAAAACGTGGCAGATACAGGCTTGCCATGAGTGGCTTGTACGACCGGATATCGGTAACAACAACGGCGGTATTCAGCTTTCGGTTCATGGCCACGATATAGTTTCGCCATTGGGTGATATTGCCCGGAAATGTAATAGAGAAATGGGCCATGCCCCGCTTATCGGTAACAAGGTTAGGTTCCCAGTAAGCATAGTCTCTGAAAGTCTTACGGGTTTGGCCGGCTTCTGGGTTCTCCATGATCTTGTACAACGATGAAAGCCCCGTATCTCCTATGCGTGCCGGAACTCCCCCGGTTGCTTTATTCACTTTGCCCGGTGCAAAGCGCGGCGTATAGGTTGGTCCGTTCTGCACGCGAATCCCATCGATATAGTAGGCAGTGCCATCGGCCCGGGCGCCGCGGATATTGGGTGCGCCGCCCGATCTCGATTCAACCCCCAGGGAATTATTTAAGATGCCCATACTACTGAGCGGAGCTTTACGGTATTCGCTGATGTTTTTTTCATCCTGATCCCTCACAGGCATATCGGAAACTACCACTACTTCATGCAGGCCGGTTACCGAAACGGGTTGCATGGCAAAATTCACATAGCGAACCACGTCTGGCTCAATACTTATCTTCTGAACAAAAGCATTGTGATACCCAACAATAGACCCCTTCAGTTCATATTCACCCTCTTTGAGCCCTTTGATTACAAACTCTCCGTTGTCGTCGGTGAGCACCGAGGCAACCACGCCTTTGTTGCTGAGCGTAATGGCAACAAAATCGAGTGACTGTTTGGTGTCGGCATCCACAACTTTTCCGCGTAAGATACCCAATCCCTTTTGTGATGGGTCGTCCTGGTCGCTGCTTTGATCATAGCTCACTGCTTCGTAGATGGCAGGTTGAGTATAACCATCCACGCTCGAGAATCCACATTCCAGGAGTCTCACATGGATCTCTGCCGTTGAACGTGCTTTCAGCCTCATATCGTTCAGGATGGTAATACACGATCCGTAGCGTGTAAAGCGCAACTGATAATTTCCTTCATTCAATGCGCGCATCACAAAACCTCCGGTACCATCGCTGAATGAAATGGCTTTGATAACGCCGGCCTGCTCCAACGTAATGATCACATCCTGGAGCACATTGCCGTTGTTATCATACACAAAACCTGATAATGCCGATCGCTTCTCTGCCACCGGTGTTTGCCTGATTGCAGGCGCCTTTCTCTTGTGCACGTAATCGTTTACCTTGTAAGTAGTGATCCTGTTGGTGCGCATCTTCTGCTCATCGCTCAGCTTTTTCAGCAAGGGAATAAATTCAGTGAGCATCGTACAGGGCTTCACAAAATCAAGGGTATCAATTCTGAACAATGTGATCCCTGAGGGTGCAATGAACCGGTTCCTGAATACGGCAACTTTGTTGCGTTTATTAGTGATCACGATATTATAAAAGCCTGTATCCGTAACAAGCTGCATAAGGTACTGGCTGCTTGCTGCCGATGAAAGGAAACTGCTATGATCGCGCGTCGTGTGCAAAAAGAAATAGCTGCGTGCATGGGTTATGTCGAGACCAAAAACATGTAGCCGTCCGGTCTTTGCATGGGGGTTGGCATCATCGGTAAAGTAGTAACCGCCCAGGCAATCTTCGTCAAACGAAGGCGCAGTGGGCTCGGGTAGTTCAGGCTTATATTCCTCATTTACTTTTTCGGGCACATAGATGCGCTGGGGTCGCCCATAAACTTCTTCAAATTCTGCATTGTATGATTTGAAAAATCTGAAATCGAAAGGCGTATAAAAGCTATCGAGCGCATCAGCCACCATCTTGTTGTTAAACCAGGTGTACCGGTAGCCAGGCGCAAAGTTGATCTTCAGCGAATCGGTTCCATTCATGTAAAAATGAACGGTGTCAAAAGCAAAGGGGCCGTAAAACGACTGTGTCAAAAGGCGCGAATTGGAACCGGTATACCTGAACAAAATCTGACCCGAATGGATCACCATGCCATGTTGCTCCCACTGCGCGATTCCTGTTCCATCAAACAGGCCGCGGTCTTCGAACTGGAGTATATGGCGCCTGATATCCAGCAACTCGCTTTGCGAAAAACCAAAGTGATCGGTTGCAACGGTTTTCCTGATCGTTCCCGAAACACACATGGTATCAAAGCTGATCACATAACGGCTGCTGTCTTTAAAGTTCAGGACATTGAGCGTATACATAGCATTACGCGTTCTCAGTTTTAATTGATGAACTCCTGGCTTTACTATAAGCACCTGCCTGATCCTGTCGCCGGTATTTACCTGAACCGGAATGCTGTCGATCCAGGTTGCGTAAATGGTTTCGCTTCTGCCATTGGCCACTACAAACGGAACCAGTTCAACGCCGGGACGACCTGTGGTATCTATGTTCACAAACATACTGTCTTCGGGAAAACGAAGCCTGAAATCGGCCATGTACTTAAGCCCCGCGAGCAGCAAGGTATTCCAGTTGGCTCTGAATGATCCGTTTATTCTCCACTCCTGCGACTGAATACCAACACCCACGTATTGCCGGTTAAGCATAGTAAAACCCGGGCTTCCATAATACCGGAGAGAAGGTTGCCTGAGATTTTCGAATCTCGAATTAACAGCGTACGCAGTAAGGTTTGCCTTCTTAACCGGCTTCCGGTTTGCACCCGTAACTTTAAGATCAACCGCTATGGTCTGACCCGGAAATACCGTGGCCGGCAAATTGGTTTCAACCTTGAGGCTGCGATCTTTAAAAGTAAATACTGCTTCATCGAGGTGTTCTGTTGCGCGGTTGTTAAATGAATAGAGGAGATTATAAGAATCAAAGGAGGTATCGCAAACGTGGTAACTGAATTCTGTTGCACTGCCCCGTTTAACGATAACACCGCCTTTATACAATTCAAAATTTACCTTGAACCGGTAAGGATTATACAGATCGATGCGGATAGAATCTCGGGTGCGCTCACCGGTGAAGGCCAGCTCCTGCCAGGGATCTGCGCCGAGGTTTACAGAGCTCACTGGTGTGCCCAGGGTATCCATCAGATCATACTGCATCATACCCGGATCTGCCAACAGCGTGAAGGGGACAGCCAGCGTATCGATCTTTATGTGATAGCGAAAATCAATGCTGCGTAACACCACCCTGGAAGGTCTGCTTATACCACTGTCTATGTATAGCGCCGAGATTTTATTGAACTCCCTCGAGAATGAATAGTACGAACTTTTGTTCAGTACATTAAAATAAATATCGCGAACGGTAAGCTCACCCGATGCATCGGTAAACAGCAGCTGTGCTTTGAATTCCATATCCATGGCTGGAAATATAGAATCGGGCAAGTCTATGATGGTCTCGCTGCTGATATCTGTTGAAACCGTGGTGGTATACATTTCTTCCTTCCATGCATCGGGCACAAACAGCCACTTGCCTGTAAAATTGCGGTAACTCAGCAAGCTGAGGTTTAACCTGATACTTGCACCCAGCAACGGCAAGCCATTTGCATCAACCGCCTTTGCATAAAATCTTACTTTTTCGCCCCGGTAAACCCTGGCTTTTTCAATTCGTGCTGTGTACGTGTTGTTGCGGAGCTTATAATCTTCGATCCTGAAACGGGTTTCTGAAAGCCTCCGCCCCGAGCGTGTCCGCAGTGCCAGGGTATAATCCTGGTCGATCCTCAGTGAATCACCCAACCTGAAGGTGTACACATAAGCCCCAGGTGTTTGCGGCTTAATGGTGGCGAGCTGAGAATAATAACGGGCACCGTCATACATCACCAGGTTAAGCTTGCGCCTGAAAGGTCTTGTACCAGGCTTGAGCAGGTATGCCTTCAACCTCACAGAATCGCCCGGCAGGTATTGCGGTTGGTTCACAATAAAGTAACCATGACTTATAACAGGCCTTTCGGCATCACTACCTGGCACGCGATGAGCATCGGTATTGATTGAGCTGCCGGTTATCGCAGTGATCATATAGTTGCTATCCCTCTCAAAATAAAGTCGCCGGCACCTTAGTGTACTTTTTACACTAAAGCAACTGCACACCGTATCATAAGGCACCTGCTCTCCTGCAATCCACAAGCGCGCATCGTTCATTGTATTCTGTGAACTGTCATACATCCTCAGCTGAACTTTGCCATTGAATGCAAGCGCATTTACTTCGGCAAATGGCCGGCTCTCGAGGTAATAGGTAATATTAAGTCCATCGGCTTTTGCAAGCAGCCAGTATCCATAACCCAAAGGCGGAATGCTATAATAATAACTGTCTACGCGGTGGGTGAAAAAGAATGGGGTATCAAAAACTCCGCGGTTAATGGCCAGGTTCAGTTGCTGAGAATCGAGCCTGAAGATGTAAGTGTAACTGGGGTTGATAAATGTTTGCTGGGCGTTAAGCGTGCAGGCCAGTGCCCATAACAGGCAGGCCATTGTTAAGCGTCTCATGGAGGCAAGACTTAAGTGTAGAACAATTCGTGGATTAATAATTAGTCAAGCGTTGCGCGTGGATGGTTGTTTCTATTACCAAAACAAAAAGCCCCTCCATAACGCGTATGAAGGGGCTTTTGATATTTAAACGTTCTTAAAGCAATCAGCTGTTCCTGAACACCAGGTGATTGGTTTCATCGAGTGCAAGCAAGATGGTTGAATCTTTCTTCACATTGCCCATCAGTATTTCTTTAGAAAGCTCATTGAGGATCTTGCGTTGCATCACACGCTTCAGTGGTCTGGCTCCGTATTGCGGATCGTAGCCGAGCTGCGCAAGCCAATCGAGCGCCTCTTCTGTTGCGCTGAACTCAATGTCTTGTTCGGCCAGCTTGGCCTGGATGTCTTTGAACTGCAGCTCAACAATTTCTTTTAGGTTATCTCTTGTTAACGGTGTGAACATAATCACATCATCAATGCGGTTCAGGAACTCGGGCCTGATGGTTTTGCGAAGCAGATCCATCACGTTTGATTTGGCTTCGGCAATAACCTCTTCTTTGTTATACTCATTATAGTTCTCAAACTTTTCCTGTATCAGGTGCGAACCGATATTGGATGTCATGATGATGATGGTGTTCTTGAAGTTTGCAATGCGCCCTTTGTTATCTGTTAAGCGGCCATCATCGAGCACCTGCAGCAGGATATTAAATACATCGGGATGCGCCTTTTCAATTTCGTCGAGCAGCACCACGCTGTAAGGCCTCCTGCGGATAGCCTCCGTGAGCTGCCCGCCTTCTTCGTAACCCACATACCCCGGAGGGGCACCAATCAGGCGGCTTACGGTATGCTTCTCCTGGTACTCGCTCATATCAATACGAACCAGGGCATTTTCCTGGTTAAAGAGATACGATGCAAGCGCTTTGGCCAGCTCCGTTTTACCTACGCCCGTTGTGCCCAGGAATATGAATGATCCGATGGGCCTTTTGGGATCAGACAAGCCTGCCCTGCTCCTGCGAATGGCATCGCTGATGGCCACAATGGCTTCTTCCTGCCCTACCACACGTTTGTGCAATTCGTCTTCGAGATGCAACAGCTTCTCGCGTTCGCTCTGCAACATGCGGGTTACCGGCACACCTGTCCATCGACTCACCACATCGGCAATGTCTTCGCTGTCTACTTCTTCTTTTACCATGGCTTTGTGTGCCTGTTGCCCCTGAAGCTTTTCTTTCAGCTCAGTTACTTTGTTCTCGGCCTCTTTGATCCTGCCATAGCGGATCTCGGCAACCTTGCCAAAGTCGCCCGCGCGTTCGGCCTGTTCGGCTTCCACTTTCAAGTTCTCTATTTCCTGCTTGGCGGCCTGTATGCCATCTACCAGGGTCTTCTCACTTTGCCACGTTGCCTTGAGTGCATTTCGTTCTTCCTGCAAATTGGCAATCACTTCGCTCAGCTCTTTCACCTTTGCATTGTCGCCCTCGCGTTTGATGGCTTCGCGTTCAATCTCGAGTTGCATAATACGACGGTCGAGCTGATCCAACTCTTCGGGTACAGAATCTATTTCGAGCCTCAGCTTGGAAGCCGCTTCATCCATTAGGTCGATTGCCTTATCGGGCAAAAACCGGTCGGAGATATAACGTTGTGACAGCTCAACCGCAGCAATGATGGCTTCATCTTTAATACGCACCTTGTGATGCACTTCATATCTTTCTTTCAAACCACGCAGAATAGAAATGGCCGATTCGGTATCGGGTTCTTCCACATACACTTTCTGGAAGCGGCGCTCAAGGGCTTTGTCTTTTTCTATATACCGCTGATACTCGGCAAGCGTTGTTGCACCAATGGCACGCAGCTCTCCGCGGGCCAGTGCAGGCTTTAAAATGTTGGCCGCATCCATGGCGCTCTCTCCACCGCCACCTGCGCCCACCAGTGTATGAATTTCATCAATAAAAAGCACAATCTCGCCATCACTTTGGATCACTTCTTTCACCACTGATTTGAGGCGTTCTTCAAATTCTCCTTTGTATTTGGCACCGGCAATCAATGCGCCCATATCGAGTGAAAATACCCGTTTGCTTTTGAGATTCTCGGGCACATCGCCACTTACAATGCGATGTGCGAGTCCTTCGGCAATGGCCGTTTTACCCACACCCGGCTCACCAATGAGCACCGGGTTGTTCTTGGTTCTGCGCGAAAGTATCTGCAGCACCCGCCTGATCTCTTCATCGCGCCCGATCACAGGATCGAGCTTGCCTTCTTTGGCCAGATCATTCAGATTTTTTGCATAGCGGTTGAGGGCATTGTACTGCGCTTCGGCATCTTGCGAAGTAACTTTAGATCCTCCTCTTAAACCGGTGATGGCCGTTTTCAGGTCTTTTTCATTGAGCCCGGCATCTTTGAGCAATTGCCCAACGGCATCATTGGTATTGAGCAAACCCAGGAGCAAATGTTCAACGGCAACAAACTCATCGCCGAAAGTTTTGAGGTAGCCTTGTGCTTTGGTGAGGGCCTGCGATGCCTGCGTTGACAGGTAGGGCTGCACATCGCCCGAAACTTTGGGATAGGCCTTTACAATGTTATCAAGCGATTGTGTTAAGCGTGACGTGTTCACATTCACCTTCTTTAAGAGGAATGAAATGGTTTGCTCATCGCTTTCGAGGAGACCTTTTAACAGGTGACCCGTATCAATTGCCTGCTGCTGATTGCTCATTGCAATTTGCTGTGCCTGCTGAACGGCTTCCTGCGCTTTAATGGTGAAATTATTAAAATTCATATGATTGATTTTTCTGTTCTGTTCACCGCATCAAACAAAGTTACATGTAAAACCTTTTTACGAAGCTTACATCATTAACAGGTATGTTTTCGGGGTCTGCGGCAGCACTTGCGATCAATAAAAACGCCATGGCTCATTAAAAGAAATATTGGCCGAACCCACCGTGGCTGTAAGAAATTTTGGCGCAATTTGCGCAATATGAAAGGGATAAAAGCGAAGGTTTAGGACAGAATTGCAGATTCTATAAGCTACACCCAAATAACCAATAAAACATAGCTTAGCTACGAATGTAACAAAACGCCTTAACTTCTTTTATGCAATACTAAATACCCTTTATCGGGCTTTATCGGAATGTGTCGTTCGGCAGGCTCACGATCATCTTAGTTAAACACACACCACCTGTGGGGCCCTGACGAACCCGACATAACTTTATTTTGCCATCGCACCGTGCTGTCATTGAGTGAGGGCGAATATTGATGGATCATTTGCTGTTATTGAGTGAGGGCGAATATTGATGGATCATTTGCTTTCATTGAGTAAGGGCGAATATTGATGAATCATTTGCTTTCATTGAGTGAGGGCGAATATTGATTCGCCCTTACGGGGCATCCATACCATGTGCAGATTGCTATCTGAAATTTCTGCCGCCGGGGAAAACTTCCACTTGTTCTGCAAGTTGTTTCTGCGCCTTGATGTCGCGCGAATCGGGATTGTTATCGCCACGTTCATCGGCGCGAGAGAGCGATGTGGTGAGCGGCTGCGAGTTTGGTCCCAGTTGCCTGAGCAGTGATGAGATATCATAGCAACGCATGGCCACCACATGCGTTACTTCGCCTTCTCTTTGCAGCTTGCCTTCTACCATGAGCAATCGTGCCCTCACTATGTCGCGACGGTATTTTTCGAAGAGGTGTTTGAACACAACGAGGTTGGCAGAGCAATGCTCATCTTCTATGGTAATAAAACAGATACCCGAGGCGGTACCCGGTCTCTGACGTACCAATACCAAACCGGCCACTCTTACCATCATGCCATCGGCAAGCTCCACCAGCTTATCATTGGGTGTTACCTGCAGCCTGCTGAGCTTATCCCTGATGAAGCTCACCGGGTGCGCTTTGATAGATAATGCAATGGATGCATAATCATGCAGTACCTGTTCTGATAAGCTCATTACGGGCAGCTTCACTTCTCTCTCAAATACCGTTTGCTGAACCTGCCCTTTAAACATACCTGCTGCATTGGCGTTCATGGCCGTTACTTCCCAGAGTGCACGCCTGCGGTCGAGCCCCATGGATCTGAAAGCATCGGCATCGGCAAGGCGTTCTAAGGTGGCTTGTGTGATGCCAGAATCTTTGAGAAAATGAATGCTGGTAAATGGCCGTTTGCGAAGTGCAATCAACCGCTCCATGTCTTCCTGCTTTAATCCGCTAACCTGCCTGAAGCCCAGCCTGAGCGGGATCTTTTTACGTTTCCCTTCATCAGAAGTGTTTGGAAGCACGGCTTTGCAAAGTTCTGCCTCAGGTGTTGCGGTCTCTTCGAGAATATTATCCCATTGCGAATAGTTCACATCCACCTCCAGCATTTTTACTCCATGCTTCACTGCATCCCCAACAATTTGCGCGGGCTGATAAAAGCCCATGGGCATGCTGTTGAGCAGTGCTGCTGCAAATACATCGGGATAATAATATTTGATCCATGATGATACATACACCAGCAAAGCAAAACTGGCTGCATGACTTTCGGGAAAGCCATAGCTTCCAAAACCTTCGAGCTGTTTAAAAACACGCAGGGCAAATTCTTCGGTATAGCCTTTTGCCGTCATGCCATCCACCAGCTTTTTCCTGAATCTCGATACCTGTCCGTTGGCTTTGAACGTGGCCATGCTGCGCCGCAACTGGTCGGCCTCGGCGGGGGTGAAGCCTGCAGCAACAATGGCTATCTCCATGGCTTGTTCCTGGAAGAGCGGCACGCCCAGGGTTCTGCCTAAAATTTCTTCCAGCTCTTTCGAAGGATACTCGATGGGTTCGAGCCCATTGCGGCGGCGCAGGTATGGATGCACCATATCACCTTGTATGGGTCCGGGCCTGACGATGGCTACTTCAATTACCAGGTCATAAAAATTCTGAGGCTTCAAACGGGGCAACATCGACATCTGCGCGCGGCTCTCGATCTGGAATACGCCAATGGTATCGGCATGACTGATCATCTCGTATACCCTGGGATCATCCTGGGGGATATTGGCCAGTGTAAATTCTTTTCCATCATGCAGCTTAACCAGATCAAACGCTTTGCGTATACAGGTGAGCATGCCCAGGGCAAGCACATCCACCTTTAAAAAGCCGAGTACTTCTATATCATCTTTATTCCATTCTATGTTGATACGGTTTTCCATCCGCGCATTCATAATGGGGCAGAGATCAGAAAGCTTATCGCGGGTGATCACGAAGCCGCCGGTATGCTGACCCAGCTGGCGCGGAAAGCCAATGTACTGCCGTGTAAGCTCCATGATCTTGCGCAGGTGTGCATCATTGGCATCAAAGCCTTCGGCGGTAATGTTCTTTCCATTGTACCAGTCATCCGTAAACTCCCACCCCGAACCCGATAAACGGTTGATGGCATCCACAGAAAGGCCCATGGCTTTGGCCACATCGCGCACGGCACCTTTGTAATGCACCTGGGTTACGGTGGCAACAATAGCCGCACGGTGACGACCATATTTATTGTACACATACTGGATCACTTCCTCGCGGCGCTCATGCTCAAAGTCTACATCTATATCAGGAGGTTCATCGCGGGCATCCGACATAAAGCGGGCAAACAGCAATTTGAATTTCGATGGATCAACAGAAGTAATTCCCAGGCAATAGCACACCACCGAGTTGGCTGCAGAACCGCGTCCCTGGCAGAGGATACCTTCGTGCCGTGCAAAGCGAACGAAATCATAAACAGTTAAAAAGTAAGCTGCATAATTCTTGCGTTCAATAAACTCCAGCTCATATTCAATGGTCTCTTTCACTTTTGCAGGTATGCCATTGGGAAACTTTTCGCGGGCACCTTCCCATACCAGCTTCGGTAATTCTTCCTGCGGTGTTCTTCCTTCGCTGGTAATCTCTTCGGGGTACACATACCTGAGCTCCTTGAGTGAGAACTTACATTCGGCTACAAGCTCCTGTGTGCGTTGGATGGCATCGGGGTAATGTGCAAAAAGCCGTTGCATTTCATGTTGCGGCTTGAGATAACGTTCTGCATGCTGATGCAATTTATACCCGGCATTGTAGATGGTACATTTCTCGCGAATGCAGGTAAGCACATCCTGCAGTTCTCTTCTGTGCGGATGATGATAATGCACATCATTGGTTGCTACCAGAGGGATATCAATTTCCTTTGACAGCTGAGCCAGCAGGGCAAGCCGCTTGCCATCATTGGCCTGGTAAGTTCGGCTGGCACCGAGGTAGAGTTCTTTACCCAATACACGGCGGTATTCCCTGATATCGCGGATAAAGGCTTCATCAAATCCAAATACGGCATTGAGTGCCGGCGGCGCAATGATGATCAGCTTGATCCCTTCGGCATAGCTGTATACATCGGCTTTATAGAGATGGCAATCGCCCTTTTCGGCACGCAGGTTACCACAGGAAAGCAGGCCCGATAAACGGGCATAAGCTTCTTTATGAGTTGGCAATGCCAGCAACGGCGGACCATCCTGCAAGTGCAGGCAGGCACCCGGGATCAGCCGGATCCCTTTTTTCTTTGCGGCGGCATGGGCTCTTACAATACCTGCCAGTGTATTGCGATCAGTAATGGCAATTTCTTCATAACCCAATTCCGCAGCACGATCAACCAGCTCTTCGGGATGTGAGCCTCCTCTTAAAAAACTGAAATTACTGGTTACCTGTAGCTCTGTATATTTCATGTTGACCCCACCCTGTTATGCAAAAAAACCATGCAGGAACCATTGGGCTGTTCCACCTTCATAATGACCCGCCCTGAACAACCAATAGCGCGAACCGGCTTCATCTTCCACGCAGTAATAATCGCGGTACAGGTCTTGTTGCAGCCACCACTCCTGCTCAATTCTTTCAGGGCCATCGGCTTTTTTGATGAGATGCACCTGGTTGTTGTACCTGAAATGGATGGGTGGATAATCAGGCAAACGTACCATCACTTCTATGGGTTCAGGCTCATTCAATAAAGTAACAGGGCGTGGTATTCCCTCGCGCCATTGGGTAGTGGCTACTTCGGCAAGTGATGTGGCAGCTTTAAGCGAACGCTCGGGCCAGTAATGCTCGGCAGGCAGATAACGATGGATGGTGTGCATACCTACCCTTCCTGCAAGGGTATCGAGCAACTCGGCAAGCACGGCCTGGTTGCCGCTTCCCGAAGTATTCCAAAGTACATCCTGCTCTGCGGGCAAAGGTTCAACCAGGGGTGCTTCCATTAAAAACAACTCGATGCCCAGGGCAGGCTCTATGCTCGCAATTTTGTGTTCAAACAGCCTGCACAAATGCGCAATTTTTCTCGATGGCCGGTTGGTTCCGATATCGGCCTCCTGCACATTTCCATCAACCCGGTAACATTTAAGTACTGCCGTTCTCAGCCCCATTTCTTCCTTTTCGAGTCTCGTGCATAAGGCCTCGAGCAGGCGCCTGATGGCAATGGCTATTCCTTCGGCGGTACGGATGGGCTCGAGGCAGGGAAGCCGCTCCTGGTAAGGCTCTACAGGCACTACCGGTTCAAGCATCTCTAATTCTGAACCCATGGCCTGCCCTACCCTTTGCACAAAGCCCTGTCCGAAACGCTTGCGCAATGCAGGCCGCGGCATATTTACAAAGCTTCTTACGGTATGCAAACCCAGCTTGGTGAGGCGTTCAGCAGCTTGGGGCTCAATGCGCAATGATGAGGGTGGCAATCCCATCAAAGCTTCGGTATGCCTGCCCGGTTCGGCAATAAACATGGGCCCCGCATAACGCGCCAAAGCCCAGGCAGCACCTATAGTATCGGCAATGGCTATCTGTACCTTGTAGCCAAACATTTCGAGGCGCGAACCCAGGTCTTTGATATAAGCCCATTCACTGCCCCAGAGATGCGTACAGCCACTGAAATCGAGCATGAGCCCACAGGGTGGATCAACAGAAGCAACAGGCGTAAAGCGGATGCACCATTCTGCCAGCGCATGCAGCAGCTTACCGGCCTGGTAGGGTACATCATCCAATACCTGCAGGGTGGGTAAAATAGCCCGGCAATCAGCCACCACCATGCCTTCCAGTATCCCCAGCAGTTCTGCCTCTGCGCTCGAGGCCTTCACCACCATCCGGCCACGCTCTGGAGCAGCCAAAACAAAAGGCAATCCACGCAGATCAGGCTGCCGACGCCGCATCCAGTCACACATGAGGTGACGGAACCAAACAGAAGCATAGCGCGCCATCTTACCCTGTTTTTCGTTTGTGAAACCCGGCGTTGCTGCCTGCCGAAGCGAGCACCTGAAAGTTGCTGCCATTCCATTGCAGTTGCCAGCTGCCCGGCTTGCCATTGCGCACCCTCAGCAGCTCTACCTGCCAGCCCGGCAAGCCAACCCCGGGCAGCTCATGGGCCTGGGTGGGAATGGGTTTAATTTTCCAGCGTGTAACACAGGCCACCGTATTTTCCTGCCGGGGCTTATAACGGTGTATGAAACCGGTTACACAGCTGTTCTCAACTGCCAGTTGGAGCCGCCTCGATTCATTAAAGCTCAGCTCGCGCAGGTTGCCAACCACTGCCGAGAGCGCATCGCACCTGAGGGCTTCTTCTACTGCCCACAATACCTCGCGGTTGCTTTTTGGATCCACAAAAACAATGCGCTCCGACTCAACCCCAAACAACTTTAATGCCGGTGGAAATAAGGTACGGTTTGACCCCACCCACACACAGTAGCCCTTACCCTGCATGAGGCTTTTGAGGAGACCGCAAATAAAGCCATGGGTAGCAGCCACGGCCTCCGGGGCGGTGCTGATGAATTCATGAACTGCACCTGTTGGAAAAGTATTGCCGGGGAAAGCGGAAGCCAGCTCACCCAGGCCCATATCTGGCAATACGCCGGGAAGTGTGCGCCTCAGCCCCTGCATGGTGAGTACCTCCTTTTGTAGTTGTTGAACCAGCTCTGCTTTAGAAACCGCTTGCATGTTTGCCTTCCCTGCTTATCTTTGTTGTTAACAGCAACAATGTGTTGTTTCCAATAATAACAACAAAAAATGAAAAGCCCAACTTTATTTTTTCATTCCAATATCCGTTTTCTGAGAAGTGAGAAAGAGCTGAGCCAGGAAGAATTATGCAGGCAGCTTGGCTTACAACGCAATAAGCTGCAGGCCCTTGAATCGGGCAAAACCATAAACCCCACTGTAGCTGATCTGCTGCGGTTTTCGGAGTATTTTAAGGTGAGCGTAGACAGCTTGTTAAAAGTTGACCTGGGCAAACTTGGCGCTTTGAAATTACGGGAATTGCAGGCCGGCAACGATGTGTATATGACGGGCAGCAAGATCCGCATCCTGGCCATTACGGTTGATAAAAACAACAAAGAAAATACGGAGTATGTTCCCGTAAAGGCAAAGGCAGGTTACCGGGCAGGTTACCAGGATCCGGAGTACATTGGCAGCCTGCCCAAATTCAGCTTGCCCAATCTCCCCAAAGGAGGCACATACCGCATGTTTCCCACCACCGGTGATTCTATGCTGCCCATCCCCGAGAACAGCGATGTGATTGCCCAATATGTAGAGAACTGGAAAACACTGAAGCCGGCAACACCCTGCATCGTGATCCTTAAAAGCGAACAGGATTTTGTGTTCAAGCAGGTAACCGTTCAGGGCAATGGCAAGGTATTGCTCACCTCTCTCAATAAGAATTATGAACCCTATACCGTAGATGCAGGTGAGATCCTTGAAATATGGAAATACTACAAGCACCAGACTGCAACTTTACCACAACCCGAAACCGGAATGCAGGAGCTGAAAAGGTTGATTGAAGAACTGGGTACAAAGGTGGCTAAAGGAAGATAAATGAAGTACCCAGGCAGATAATAGCCGGGGTACTTCACCTTTTCATCAGCGCTTATTGTTCTTGGAGTTATATCCCACCGAGATGCCCAGCCTGAAACCATCGTGGGTAGGAATGGTGAAGTAGAAATTGAGCGGGATATTCATTTTGCCCGATTTAATGGTTTTGCCTATGCCCACCACCAGCGCCGAGGCAATACCGGCATCGCCCTGGCTGTTGAGCCTGCGCTCGGTGGGTATATTGGTAAGTCCCATGTTCCTGAGCTCGGTTGAAGTATAATAGTCTCCATTGTAATACCCCATAGAAGCGTAGCTGGCAATGCTGAAACTCGGTCCTATGGCTACTTCCCAGCCATTGGCAGTATTCCTGAAACCATTCAGAAGCGTAAGGCTTGGGATGAACATCTGCTGATCGATGCCCGAGATGAGCGGGATGATCTCAAACAAAGCCTGGTAATTGCCCTCGTTGAGGTATTGCTTTTCGAACTGGTAGCCAAACTGGAACATGGCCGGGTAGGCATCATATCCGCCCTGGTCTTTCGACTGGCGCAGAATCCCTGCATTACGGCCAAATATAAAGGAGTAGCCAAAACGCGGTCCCTGCAGGTTCACGGTTTCCTTTTCCGGATTGTTCACTGCGCTCTCGTAATTGAATTTATTGGTGAGCCGGGTCACTTCAAGCTCGTTGTTGGGCTTGTCGAACATCTTGCGGATCGCGATGCCGGTCATGCCCTGGATCTCGAGCGGCAGGTTCAGAAATTCCATCACGGTTGTTTTTTCAACGCTTGCTTTAGCCACATTGATAAGCCTGAAGGTGATCACAATGGTTTGCCCGTAAAGCTCGGCACTACCGGTAAACATGTAATTGGTCTTGATGAGGTTGCCGGCTTCGAGCAGGCACATCTTGCCATAACAGTTGCTTATGTTGAGTTTATTTTTTTCGATGAGATAAGCCACATCATAGCGGTCGGTTACATCATACATATCCAGTTTCTCGAGCTCAATGCGGGTAAGGTTTCCCATCTGTACAGGATCGAGCGAAATGCCCTTTGTATCGATATTCAGTACGGTGATAGTGGGGCGGACACTGGCTTCCTGGGCCATCATACCGCGTGCCCCCATGAGCATGAATGCGATGACGAATGCGTAGGTTGTTTTCCTGGTTTTCATAACAAAGTTATTTGCTGATCCAAAGGTGAGGAGTAATACCCACTGCCCGAAACGGCTCTGCGGACTGGTTTTGCCAATGCACCGCGTTGCGTTCAACATACATTACAAACCGGCTGCTGTTGATCACAGGAAGCGGATGACATGCAACTCCGGCATCGTGATCTTCAAAATCTGCAACTGATTTTTTTGGACTTTTGCATCAAACCCAAATTTTGAATGGGTTTTGTGTGCCCCATTCTCTGATCAGGCTTATATTCGCGGCTTATAAACAACAATGGATGTTTTGGCACCGGCGCGTTCACCTCATTCATGAGCCCCAGACCATTGCTGTCTAAAAGGGCAAGGGAACATGAAAGGTTTTTTGGAAAGGTTTTGGAGAACTATTAACAAGGGAAATTCATAGGCGAAGGTTATTGGCGTTTTTAATTTATTATGCTAAATTTGAATCGATGCCTACTGTTCTCTATTTGTTGGGCTGGCGTCTTTTCTTTTATTCAAATGAGGGGAACGAGCCCATACATGTTCATGCTGAAAAAGGAAACATGGAGTGTAAATATTGGTTATCGGTGGAAGAAATTGAAATAACTGAGGCATTTGCATTTGATATGAGCCCCGCCGCGAAGAGGGAAATAAAGAAAATAATCTATCAACATTTCGACCTGATTGTTGATGCATGGAATAATTACTTTGATAGAGAATGATTACAACACATAAAGTAGGTGAGATTTCCTTCGGGCAGAATTCTATTATTCTCGAAGTTGATGGTGAGAAACTTGAAATTCCTTTCGTAAAGATATCGCAAAAATTAAATGACGCATCAGATTTAGAGCGGAAATTTTATAAGATTTCTCCGTCGGGCTATGGAATCCACTGGCCATTAATTGATGAAGATCTCGCAATCGATGCGCTGATTAAGGTTGCTGAAAGTAACAACTGAGGTCTCGTATTATTCTTTGATAATGGAGCCAGGGAACCTGCAGGTTTAAATAATTAGCTGCCGCATTCGCATTCAACTGTGGTCTCAACTATATTCGCGGCTTATAAACAACAATGGATGTTTTAGCACAGCGCGTTCACCTCATTCATGAGCCCCAGACCATTGCCATGTCTAAAAAGGCAAGGGAACTGATGGCCAAGGGCATTGATGTGGTGAACCTGAGCCTGGGTGAACCCGATTTTTCTACCCCGCAACATATTAAACAGGCAGCCAAAGATGCCATAGACAACAACTTTACCTACTATACCCCGGTAGCTGGCATCCCCGATCTGCGCGAAGCCATTTCGGTCAAGTTCAGGCGCGATAACGACCTTCATTATGATGCATCACAAATAGTGGTGTCTACAGGGGCTAAGCATGCCATCATGAATGCCATCATGGCTATTATTGATCCGCTGGATGAAGTGGTGATTCCCACTCCCTACTGGGTGAGCTATTCGGAGATGGTGAAGCTCATAGGCGGTGTTCCGGTATTTGTTAAGGGCACGCTCGGGAACCAGTATAAGATCACCGGCGATCAGCTGCAGGCAGCAATCACGCCGCGTACCAAAGCTTTCCTGTTTTCATCGCCATGCAATCCCACAGGCTCGGTTTATAGCAGGCAGGAAATGCAGCAGTTGGTTGATGTGTTTGAAAAGCATCCGGGCATTGTGGTGATCAGCGATGAGATCTATGAATACATCAATTATGCGGGAGCACATGTAAGTATCGGTTCGTTTGAAAGTATGCGCAACCGCGTAATCAGCATCAACGGTTTATCAAAAGCATTTGCCATGACCGGCTGGCGGCTGGGCTACCTGGGAGCTCCCAAAGAGATTGCCGAAGCCTGTGAAAAAATTCAGGGCCAGTTTACCAGCGGCACCAATGCAGTTACACAAAAGGCTGCGGTGGCCGCATTAACCGGTAGTCTTGAACCGAGTATGGAAATGGCAAGAGCCTTCAGAAGAAGGAAAGATTTGTTCTATGAGGGATTGAAAGATATAGATGGGCTGATCACCAATAACCCGGAAGGCGCCTTTTATTTTTTCCCGGATGTGAGCAGTTTCTTTGGGAAAAAATGGGGATCGTATGAAATTGGATCAGCCACCGACCTGTGTATGTACCTGTTGAACGAAGGGCATGTGTCGATGGTAACCGGTGAAGCTTTTGGCGAACCCAATTGTATCAGGATCAGTTATGCGGCCAGTGAAGAAAAGCTGAAGCTGGCGCTGGTAAGGATGAGGGAGACATTGGGAAAATTGGTGTCTGTTTGAGCTGATGTCTGTTTAAGCTGATGTCCGTTTAGGCTGATGTCAGTTTAGGTTGATGTCTGTTTAAGCTGATGTCTGTTTAGGCTGATGTCAGTTTAGGTTGATGTCTGTTTAAGCTGACGTCTGTTTGAGCTGATGTCTGTTTAGGTTGATGTCTGTTTGAGCTGATGTCTGTTTAGGCTGTTGTCAGTTTGAGCGGAGTCGAAAACGGCGGAGTGTTGCAGAACTCCGGTGTTTAGTATATTTCGACTGAGTCTGTCATGAACACGGAAGAATGGCTAAATATGACAGGTAGATCTGCATGACAACAAGAAGGTAATGTGAAATAATTTGTAATCTTCTAATCTTGTAATATTGTATCCGATAGATGAAGAATACCATCCATAAGTTTGAGGGCCTGAAGGTCCTGGTAATTGGAGACGTAATGCTCGATGCCTACCTGATGGGCCAGGTTGACCGCATATCGCCCGAAGCACCGGTGCCGGTGGTGGCGGTAAACAGCAAAGAATACAGGCTGGGCGGCGCTGCCAATGTTGCGCTGAACCTGGTAGCCCTGGGCGCGAAACCCATTCTGTGTTCGGTATTGGGCAACGACCAGGAAGGCGATGAACTGCTGAAGCTGCTCGATCTGTCGGGCATACAACAGGCTGGAATGATCCGTTCAAAAGACCGGGTTACCACCGTGAAGACGCGTGTGATTGCGCAGAACCATCAAATGCTCAGGATAGATAACGAGATCACCGATCCGCTTAATGATTATGATACCTATATGCTGAGCAAGCGGATCACCGCTGAGCTCTTGCCCGAGGCTGATGTGGTGATCTTTGAAGATTACGATAAGGGTGTGGTTACTGCAACACTCATCAGCCAGGTGGTTGAGCAGGCACATAAGCTCAACAAGAAAATTGCGGTTGATCCCAAGAAGAGAAATTTCTTAAGCTATAAGGGTGTTGATTTGTTTAAGCCCAATCTCAAAGAATTGCGCGAAGGCTTTAAACGCGATGCCGACCCTTCAGACAAAGGAGAATTTGAGCTGGCGGTGATGGATCTCATGAAGGCCATGGGTTTGAAAAACATCATGGTTACTTTGAGTGAACGCGGTGTGATGATCAGCGATGGGCAAACGTTTGATTATATCCCGGCTCATGTAAGAAAGATTGCTGATGTGAGTGGCGCAGGCGATACTGTAATCAGTGTGGCATCGCTATGCCTGGCGTTGGGCTTACCCAACCGCGAAATTGCATCGCTGGCTAACCTGGCAGGCGGACTTGTTTGCGAAGAAGTTGGGGTGGTTCCCATTAACAAGAACCGGCTGATAGAAGAAGCCGACGAGTTGCTGGTATGATCGGTTAACAGCTTAGGCAGTCCATTTTAGCACAGAGTTTTAGGAGTTGCGGCAGTCATGATATTTTCCGGCGTGCGGTAAATGCTTCGCTTCAAACCATGATCTCATGAGAAAGATGAGTAAGGCTCTGTGCGCTCTGTGACAGCTACCTCCTCTTCCTCTGTGGTTTCAAGAATAATCCAGGTATCGAATTGTGCGCGGAAAGAAAATTCTGCATCGTAAAAGCAATTCGATAATGAGCCTGGGCATTCCATTTTAACACAGAGTTTTGGGAGTTGCGGCGGACTTGAAATTTTTGGAATTCACAATGCATTCAGCTTCAAACATTGATCTCATGAGAAAGATGAGTAAGGCTCTTTGCGCTCTGTGACAGCTACCTCATCTTCCTCTGTGGTTTCAAGAATATTCCAGGTATCGAATTATGCGCGGATAGGAAATTCTGCATCGTAAAAGTAATTCGATAATGAGCCTGGGCATTCCATTTTAACGCAGAGTTTTGGGAGTTGCGGCAGACTTGAAATTTTTGGCATTCACACCGCATTCATCTTCAAACATTGATCTCATGAGAAAGATGAGTATGGCTCTGTGCGCTCTGTGACAGCTATCTCATCTTCCTCTGTGGTTTCAAGAATAATCCAGGTATCGAATTGTGCGCGGAAAGAAAATTCTGCATCGTAAAAGCAATTCGATAATGAGCCTGGGCATTCCATTTTAACACAGAGTTTTGGGAGTTGCGGCAGACTTGATATTTTCCGGCGTGCGCTAAATGCTTCGCTTCAAACGATGATATCATGAGAAAGATGAGAAAACACCATTCTCTATAACTGGAGCATCATAAGACAAATCAGAACCTGAAGGCCACTTTGCTTTTCCTGAAGCTTGATATCACGCCAAGGCCTCCTTCAACATTGGAGTACTGAGGGAAGGGCTCGCTGAATGGATCATCGCCATAGTAGTTGAGCCGCCTCCGCGTGTATTCGAAATAGTGCTTATCAACATTCAGCAGGTACACCAGCTGTACCAGGTTGTTGCCGGTTCCGCTAAAATCATTGTAGTCTGAATAGTCGATGATGTCTGACAGCTCTGCTCCGTCTTTACCTTCATCGGTATAAAACCGGTCGCCCCCATTCTGATTGGCGTATTGGATGGAGGTATCGGGGTAAAGGTTAAGGTCGCCGGTTTCGACACATACACGGTAATAATTGGCGGCGCCGCCTACATCCTGCCATGCAACATTTGCGGTGTATTTCTGCTCGGGGCGGGTGGTATCGCTGAGACGCTTAACGTCGGCCCGCGTAAAATAAGCAATATTGGCGGGCACGGTGGTGCTGCCTTTTACAAACATTCCATTGTAGCTTGCGCTTACGGTATAGGTTTCGGAAGGATTGATCTTGTATACCGACTGATCAATGACATAAGCATTTGAGGTTTGATCATAAGTAACCACACTGGCGTTTCCTTTGCTGTCGGTAATTTTCACCTGTGCGGTGGTAATGGGATCATACGAGTTGCTTCCCTGTTTCGAAAACACCGGCTGGCTCATGGTAAGGGTTACACTGATAACAGTATCTTCGGGCGAAAGAAAAGTAAACATCACCAACTTGGGATCAATGGTAGGTACTTTTACATCGGTTACTACTTTATCAAAACAGGAACTGAACAGGCACGCGAGAAGAACGGTAACGCAAATAATTGGTGTGTTGGATCTTTTCATGCTGTTTAGAATTTAAAGTTCCATGATAAAGAAGGAATAACCGGGAACAATGAGATCTGTTTCAACACCCTCGACTGTTTGATATAGTCGAAATCGATATAATAGAAGTAGGGGTTTGCGCGGTTGTAAAGATTATAAACACTGAACTCCCAGGTGCGCACATAGCGTTTCATTTTCTTCCTGATCTGAATGCCAAAATCTGCGCGGTGATAGTTGCCCATTCTGAAAGTATTGCGTGGCGTATATTCAGATACCTCACCACTGTTGAAAAGGTTCTGACCCTTGCCACCCGGGTAAGGCGTAGGTGCCTGGTATGATGAAACGGGCAGCGTAATGGCATTGCCGGTTCCATACACCCACGTGGCAGAGAGCTTCACGCCGTTGCGGCGTTCTGTTTCGGTTTGCATTTCGTAGATAACCACAATGCCAATATCATGCCTCCTGTCGTACTTGGCCCAGAACTCCTGCCCAAAGTTGAGTTCGTTGAACTGCATTTTTGTCCATGATAAAGTATAGCCGATCCAACCTGTTAGTACGCCCGTTTTCTTTTGGATCAACAGTTCTGTTCCATAGCTCCATGAGCGACCTGCGGTAATGTTCTGTTCCCATGCAAAGCTTCCGGCACCCGAAGCGCTGCCATCGTCGAGCCCGAGGAAACTGGCCCCGTCTTTATAAGCAATCACGTTGCTCATTTCTTTATAATAACCCTCGAGGCTGGCAGAGAAATTCTGTTCAACAAAATCTTTGGCAAGCCCGGCGGCCAGCTGCCATGAGTGCTTGGGTTTGATATTGGTTGTAGCAGGTACCCACAGATCGGTAGGCAATGAAGCGCCCGAATTGGAGAGGAGGTGAACATATTGGTTCATGACCGCATAAGAAGCCTTGGCAGACAGGCTGCTTCTTATTTTGTACAGACCCGATACGCGGGGCTCGGGTTTGAAATAATTGGTGCTTTGAGAATTGAAATGAGAAATTCGCATGCCCGGGCTGATCCTGAACCGGGGACCAATCTTTACTTCGTCTTCAAAATAAACTGCATTTTCAAATGATCCGATAGACGACTTGTGGTTGACGCCATGGTTGGGATCAAAATTATCTTTGATCACCAGTGCTGACGGCACAAATGTATGGTGAATGGATTGCAGGCCGGCCCTGATGGTATGATTGGTATTGGGCCGGTAATCAATATCATGCTTGAGAGAAAAATCAGTAATGCCCGAACTGTAATTGAGAGTAAATGTATTTTTGCCTGCCGGTGTGTTTTGGGATTCTTCTGCACTGATGAGAAAATTGTAATTGCTTACGATAAAAGAAGTATTGGCAAAGGTGCGGTTGTTATAAAGATGATTCCAGCGAAGCGTTGCCGTGGCATTTCCCCAGCCCACGCCATTGTCTTGCGAGTTCTGTGAATTCACAGGGTTGAACTTTGCGTAGAACTTATCGCGTCCGAAATATCCGCTCACATACAACCTGTTTTTGTTGTTGATCTCATAGTTGGCTTTTGCGTTCAGGTCGTAAAAATAGTACCCTGCGGTGACTCCCGATGGCTGGAACGGAAGCGTGAGGGCATCTATATAAGTGCGGCGTGCTGATACAATGAAGGATGATTTGTTTTTGATGATGGGCCCTTCAAAGGTTAAGCGCGATGCAACAATACCGATGCCGCCCTCGCCATGAAAAGATTCTTTGTTGCCTTCTTTCATGCTCATATCGATCACCGAAGAAAGCCGTCCGCCAAAGCGTGCAGGGAAACCACCTTTGGTGAGCTCAACACTCTTGAGTGCATCGCCATTGAAGAGGCTGAAGAAACCAAAGAGGTGATATGCATTGTAAACTATGGCATCATCGAGGATGATCAGGTTCTGATCAGGGCCACCTCCGCGAACATAAATGCCGGCGCTGCCCTCTCCTCCCTTTTGAACGCCCGGCAACAACTGCAATACTTTCAATACATCTTTTTCGCCCAGCAAGGCCGGTATGTCTTTGATCTGGTGAATGGGAATTTCTATCACGCTCATCCGGGTATCATCAGCAATGCGCTGCATTTGGCGGTTGCCCGATACCACTACTTCTTTTAATGCTTTGGCGGTTTCGAGTATGATATCCATCTCGATGTTCTTGTTGAGATTCACATGGAATGCTTTGGGTTCATAGCCCACATAAGTAACCAGCACTTCATAAATTCCTTCGGGCAGGGTAACACTGTAGAAGCCGTAGTGATTGGAAACGGTGCCTGTTCTGAGAGCAGGTATGGCAATGCTGGCGCCTATCATCAGCTCAGAGCTGCCTGTTTCTTTCACATAGCCACTGAGCGTGAATTTTTTTTGCTGTGCATTTGCAAATGGGATCCATGCAAGCACCACAAGCAGTGCAGCGATTGTTTTTTTCATAGGCGTAGGGTCATCAAAATTTGTTCTTCCACATCATGCTTTCAACCGGCTTAACGGTACGCTTGTTGTATTTCGCATTTTTCCGTGCGTTATAAAGCGTTTCTATTTCACCCTCAACCACAAAATAAATAAGCTGGCCAATGGGCATGCCTGCATAAATACGAACCGGCTGTGCGCATGAAATTTCGAGCGTCCATGTATTGCAGAAGCCCACATCGCCCTTGCCTGCAGTTGCATGAATATCGATCCCAAGCCGCCCTGTGCTGCTCTTACCTTCGAGAAAAGGAACATGCTTGTGCGTTTCGGTATACTCGGCGGTTACACCCAGGTAGAGTGTATTGGGTTGAAGCACATAGCCTTCCTGCGGTATTTCAAATTGCTCTATTTTATTGTGCTCACGGGCATCGAGCACACGGTCTTTATAACAGGCAAGATGCCTTCCCAGGTGCACATCGTAACTGTTGGTTCCCAGGCATTCTTTGCGGAACGGTTCAATCAGGATATGACCCGATGCAATCTCTTCGAGTATGCGCTTATCAGACAGGATCATCAAAAAGAAATTTTAGCAAATTAAAATCATCGCATTTCAATAATTACATTTATTTTGCTAACCTTCAATTCACAATCGAGATATGGTAGAAGCAGACAACCTTGGAATTGGCAGCCGCGTAAAGCATCCAACTTATGGCGATGGCGTGGTTGTTAATGTTAAATCATCTCATTACCAGGTAACCTTCATCCACGAAGGGCGCAAAGATATTCCCCGCCTGAACAATCCGATGGAAATTGTTGAAGGCATTGAGCCACCCGAAGATCTCATCAGCAACATGGAGCTCGAGAAGACACTCATCGGCATCCTGAGGCGCTGGACCGAGATCCCCGAAAATGTTAGCCTCGGCAGCAAGTGGGCAGGTGGCAAGATGATCCTTCAGCCTGCTACGCGTGATATGAGCCCGAAAGAAATCCCCATCGAAACTTTCTTCCATAAGATCGTGATGCTGCGAGACCGTTTGCGTGTTCTCGAACAGCGTGTGAATGCACATGATAAATTAACCGATGAAGACAAGGTAAACATGCAGCAGTATATCACGCGCATCTATGGATCACTCACTACGTTCAATGTGCTCTTCAAATACCCGCATGATCAGTTCACGGGCGAAAAGGGGAAAGACTAGGAGATTTCGGAGTTCGGATTGCGGATTTCGGATTTATTGGTAATTGAATATTGGAGATAGGATTGATTACGTTGCCGATTGGAGCAACGACGCCTCCAATCCACCGTCGATATTGATTCCGAAACACTAAGCAAGCACGCCATGTATGGCGTCTCTTCCGCCAATCCACCATTTCAAAATCCCAATCCGAAATTACTGTTGTCCGGGCAAAACTAAGTTCTTCTAGATAAAAAAAGGGGCTTTTACGCCCCCTTTGAGTTTGTTAGGTTTGAAACGCTTAAATCACAAACACTAACATGAGCAAAAGTAGTTTTTTTACCGGACAGCCGATCTTTTCTCAGCTGCTTTCATTGATTCCCAAACACATTGTGTTCAAGGTGACCGAGATTCATGGCGGCAACCGCTATTGTAAAAAATTCCTTGTGCATGATCATTTGGTTTCCATGCTGTTTTGCTGTTTTCACCGTTGCTCTTCCCTTAGAGAGTTGGTTACTGGACTGCAAGCAAATATGTATCGACTAGCTCATTTAGGGTTGAAGCACACCATGTATGGCGTCTCTTCCACAAATCCATCATTCCAAAATCCCAATCCGAAATCCGCAATCCGAATTCCGCAATAAAAAAAAGCACCGTCTCGCTGTTCGCAAGACGGGGCTTTTTGTGTTTGGTTCAAACCGTTTAGTTCCTGTCTGATTCTACAATCCTGACGAACCTTGTGTTTTCGTTTATTCTCAGGCGAACCATGTAAACCGATGATGATGTCTGGAGCTCACCTGCATCGAATGTGAACTCGTACAGACCGGCTTTGTATGATTGGTTGGTTACATAAGTCTTAACCAGGCGGCCTGTGAGATCAAATACATCCAGGCTGATGTTGCTGGTTTCTTTCATGGTGAAAGAGATCAGCGTCTTGCCATGGAATGGATTCGGATACACGCTCATTTCAAACTTACCGGCCAGTACACTCTGCAGACCAACAGTATTCACCACAACGGCAACAGTGCTGTCTGATGAACATCCGTCGGCATTGCTTGCATGCAGTGTTACCTGGTAAGTACTGTTAGCAGCATAAGTATGTGTAGGTGCATTTACATTGCTCGAGTCGCCATCGCCAAACTTCCAGTTGCAGGTGTTGCCTGATTGCGCAGGTGTAAATGTTACTGCACCCTGGGCCTGGCTTGTGCTGAATCCGGCATTTGGCAGAGCGTTCACAGTGATCGGAGAAAGGCTTGCACCTGCACAACCGGTGGCCATTACTGTATCGGCAACACCTATATGACCCGTTCCGGCAAGGTTCCACCTCACGGTAATCATGTTTGTGTTCTGACCCGAAACGATGGTACCGCCATCGGCAACCCATGTGAAGCTATGGCCTGAGCCTGTGTCTACGCTGTAAGTTTCAACGGCATGGTTACACACCTTTTGCGATCCTGTTACCAGGGCAGTTGGTGTTGCATTTACGTTGATGTTCATGGATGGTGTGGTTGCATAGCAGCCGGTCACCGTATTTGAATCGCGCACCGTTAAGAAGCCTGCGCCCGTGTTTGCCCACCTTACGGTGATGTTGCTGGTACCTGCACCTGCAGTGATCTGTCCGTTAACCACAGTCCATGTATAGGTTCTGCCGCTGTTCGATGGCGTGCTGTAATCTTGCTGTGCTCCTGAACATACCTGGTTGTTACCGGTAATAACAGGAACCGGAAGCGCATTAATGGTGATGGTCTTCACCGGTGATACGCCAACACAACCGCTTGCATTTACTGAGTCGCTCACCATGATGGTTCCACTGGTGATACCTGTGTTCCAGATGATGCCCACGGTTGAGCTGCCCTGGCCTGCGTGAACGGTGCCACCTGTAACCATCCAGTTATAAGTTCTGCCCTGGTTGGCCGGTACTGTGTAAGTATATGATCCGCCTTCGCAAACCACATCGGCACCACTAACTGTTGGATCAGGATTGGCATTGATATTTACAATCACAGAAGCCGAAGTGGTTTTACAACCTGATGCGGTTACTGAATCGGTTACCATAACAAGGCCTGCACCTGCACTGCCCCATGTAATGGTTGCAGAGTTGGTGTTCTGACCCGAAGCAACGGTTCCGCCTACCACCATCCAGTTATAAGTTCTGCCGGTATTGGCTGGTGTGGTATAAACCACAGATGAGCCGGCACAAGCGCCAACCGGTCCGCTTACCGATGGTGTTGGATTTGCATTTACGGTTACACTATAAGCCGGTGTTGAGGTCATACAGCCGGTTGTGTTTACAGAGTCGGTAACCATCAGGCTGCCCGATCCTGCTCCACCCCACATTACGGCAATGCCGTTGCTTCCCTGGCCGGTAGCAATGGTGCCACCAGTGATGGTCCAGGTATAAGTATGGCCGGTGTTGAAGCCTGTGCTGTAGAAGCCATTGCTTCCTGCGCACACATTCTGCATACCGCTCACCACAGGGGCTGGCTTGGCATTCACCGTTACGGTATAGCCTGGGCTTGCACCCGCACAACCTACTGTTGTATTGGTTTCGGTTAACACTACGGTACCAGTACCTGCATTAGGCCAGTTTACTACAATGCCGTTGGTTCCCTGTCCGCTGGTTATGGTACCGCCGGTAACAACCCAGTTGTAATTGCTGCTTACCGATGTAGGACCGAGGTATATTCCATTACCACCCGAACAGATTGCAGTAGGTCCGGTGATGGATGGTGTTGGAACCGCATTGATGGTTACATTATAAGCAGTTGTGATACCGATACAACCGGTGAGCGTGAGAGAGTCTTTTACGATCAGGCTTGCTGAGCCGGCGCTGCCCCACATCACTGTTACGGTTGCGCTTCCCTGGCCTGAGGTAATGGTACCACCGGTTACTGTCCAGGTATAGATGCGTGCCGAGTTAGACGGCGTGCTGTAAGTATTGCTTCCACCTGCACAAACAGATGTTGCGCCGGTGATTACAGGAGCCGGGTTGGCGTTGATGTTTACGTTGTATGCATTGGTGGTGGTGTTACAGGTGGTAGCTGTGATGGTTTCGCTCACCACCACGGTGCCTGTACCTGCAGATCCCCAGTTTACACTGATGCTATTGGTGCCCTGGCCACTGGCGATGGTTCCGCCCGTCACAGTCCAGCTATAAGTTCTGCCGGTGTTCGACGGTGTTGTGTACGTTGCACTGGCGCCTGAGCACACTGTGGTTAATCCGCCGATGGTTGGCGTTGGGTTCGCATTGATGGTAACATTGTAGGCCGATGTGGTAACTGCACAGCTTGATGCCGTGATGGCTTCTGTTACCACCACCGAGCCTGCTGCACCGGTGCCCCATGTTACATTAATGCTGCTGGTGCCCTGGCCGCTTGCAATGGTACCGCCGGTTACTACCCAGGTATATGTTCTGCCTGTGTTAGAAGCTGTACCGTATGCCTGGCTGCTGCCGGCACACACTGCTTTCCAGCACATTGGGATCCTAAGCTTAGAATTCCACGTGGACAAGTTGTCGCG
>JADMIO011403839.1_pt1 | contig 72313 bp, 77 predicted proteins | sample 8958161 | NCBI WGS metagenome assembly JADMIO01 (sample SAMN16585339, study PRJNA669376) | soil metagenome | isolation source: Crop rotation soil | place: USA: Cullars Rotation, Alabama | collected 2011 | reverse complement strand
GGTTACAAACCCACGCGCAGGATGCAATCCTGCCCCACGCCGGCAGCAGACTGTATTCTGGTCTGTGCGCCCCATGAATCTTCGCAACTGGTTCGATACTTCCTTCCGGCAACGCGCATCCGAGGCCGCTCTTGAATGGCAGGGCGCCACCTACACCTTCGGCGATATCGACGCCCGCAGCAATCGCATGGCTCACGCCCTCATGGCGCGGGGGCTCCAGCGCGGCGACCGCCTGTGCCTGTACCTGGCCAACTCCCTGGACTTCATCGATATCTACCTCGCCTGCGTCAAACTGGGCATCATCTTCGTGCCCGTCAACATCCTTTACCGCGAGCGCGAACTTTCGCATATCCTCGGCGACGCCGAACCCAAATTATTCGTCACCGAAAAGGAACTCCCGGCCCTGCGCGCGGAAGCCGCCGGACATAGTTCAGAACTGCCCGAAACACCCCTGGATGGCGAATCGCCGGCCGCGCTGGTCTACACCTCGGGAACCACCGGCGTTTCGAAAGGCGCGATCATCACCCACAACAATCTGGCCGTGAATGCCGCGAGCCTGCTTCAAGCCTGGCGCATCACCGCGGCGGATCGTTTCCTGCTCGCCCTCCCGCTCTTTCACGTTCACGCTCTCGGCAACGGGATTCACTGCTGGCTGTTTTCGGGATGCCGGATGCGCCTGCTGGAACGCTTCGAACACGAAAAAGCAGCGTCCGAATTTCTGGACTTCCGTCCGACCCTCTTTTTCGGCGTACCCACCGTGTACGTGCGCCTGCTCGAGCTGCCGCCCGAAACCGCGCGCGAAATTGGCCGAGGCATGCGGCTGTTCGTATCCGGCTCGGCGCCCCTGCCGGCTCAAGTGCTCGAAGATTTCCGCAAGCTGTTCGGCCATACGATTCTCGAACGTTACGGCATGACCGAAACCATGATGAACATCTCCAATCCGTATGACGGAGAGCGGCGGCCCGGAAGTGTCGGGTTTCCTCTGCCGGGCGTTCAGGCTAAGATTCTAAACGAGCAGGGTGAACTGGTTCCTGACGGCGAGACCGGCGAGCTATACCTGAAGGGTCCGAATGTGTTCTCAGGCTACTGGCGGCGCGATGACGCTACTCGCGCCGCATTCGTCGACGGCTGGTTCAAGACCGGCGACCTGGCCCAGCGATCGTCCGACGGATATTACACGCTGTGCGGACGCCGCAGCGATCTGATCATCTCCGGCGGCTTCAATATCTATCCGCGCGAGATCGAGGAATTCCTCATGGAGCAGCCGGGGGTCGCCGAAGCGGCGGTGGCCGGCGAGCCTGATCGTGTGCGCGGCGAAGTTCCGGTGGCCTACATCGTCGCGAAAGGCGCATGCGACACGAGTGCCCTTGAAGCCCGATGCCGCGATAGTTTCGCGTCGTTCAAATGTCCGCGGAAGTTTGTGATTGTCGATAAACTGCCGCGCAACGCCCTCGGCAAGGTCCAAAAGCATCTCCTCGGAGCCGCCGCGCAGTGAAGATCCTGATGGTGGCCTCGGAAGCCACTCCTTTCGTTAAAACCGGCGGGTTGGCCGATGTTCTCGGCTCGCTCCCGGCGGCCCTGGTTCGCTTGGGCGATGAAGTGGGCGTGGTCCTTCCTAAGTACCGCGTCGCTGAAACGCACGGCTCAGAGACGATATGGCTGGCGATGCCGCTGTGGGTGGGTCCTCACCAGTACTTCGCGGACATTCTCCGCCTGGTCCACCGCGGCGTCCAGTATTTTTTCGTGGATTGCCCCCAGCTTTACAATCGTCCGGAGATCTACGGGGACTATCCCGACGATCACATCCGGTTCGCCCTTTTGAACCAGGCTGCCCTGGGAATCGCCCGCCATATTTTCCGGCCCGCCATCTTGCACGCGCACGATTGGCAGGGTGGACTGGCGGCTCCCTATCTGCGAACCATGCTCGCGGGCGATCCGACGTATTTCGGTATGCGCACCCTGCTGACGATTCACAATCTGGGCTACCAGGGGAATTATCCGGCGGCTACCTTTCCCGATCTGGGCCTGGATCCCGGGCTGTTTAATCCCGGCGGCTTGGAATTCTGGAACATGGTGAGTTTTCTTAAAGCAGGCATCGTGTGGTCCGATGCCATTAACACCGTGAGCCCCACCTACGCGCGTGAAATTCAGACTCCCGAATACGGGTTCGGTATGGACGCCTTGCTGCGGATCCATTCGAACAAACTCAGCGGCATTCTGAACGGCGTGGACTACGAGGAGTGGAATCCGGAAACCGGTCCGTATCAGGTGGCGCACTATACCGCCCGCGACCTTTCCGGCAAACTCGAGTCGAAGAAAGCGCTCCTCGCCGAAGTGGGTCTGCCGCCGAGGGTCGACCGGCCCCTGATAGGAATCGTGTCGCGCTTTGCCGACCAGAAGGGTTTCGATCTGCTGGAAGGCATCGCTGGGTGGCTGGCGGAGCAGGATGTGTCGATGGTCGCGCTCGGATCGGGGCAGAAGAAATACGAGGATATGTTCCGGCAGCTCGCCGCGCTCAGGCCGGAAAAATTCGCGGTGCGAATCGGCTACGATGACGCCCTGTCGCATCGCATCGTGGCGGGGGCGGACATGTTCCTGATGCCGTCGCAATATGAACCGTGCGGCCTCAGCCAGATTTACAGCCTGCGTTACGGAACGGTACCGGTCGTACGGGCCACGGGCGGTCTGGACGATACGGTCGATGTGGCCACTGGCTTCAAGTTCGTGGAATACGCTCCCGAGGCGCTGCAGAATGCCGTCCGGCAGGCCTTGGATGCGTTCGAGAAGCCTGGTTCATGGATCGCCCGGATGCGGCGGGGGATGGCCAAGGATTTTTCGTGGAATACATCCGCCGCGGCGTATCAGCGCCTGTTCCGCTCGCTATAAAAAGACCCCTGATGCCGCGATCACGCTGCCCAGGACTCCAAATAACAGGCTGATGACCGGAAAAAGATTCTTGCGGGCAATGAAGTATAGCGACGCCAGCACCACGCCGATTTCGAGCATCCCCTCGCCCAGATCGTAACGGAGGGCCCGAGCCTCGGTGTGAAGGGTCTCGGCTTCCTTTTTGCGAGCTTCTTCCTTCACCTCCGCGCTTTCCTTCTCGTATTTCTTCTCTTCGGTCTCGTAGCGGCTTACGGTTTGCTCCGCACCGGGCTTGTCGTGACCCAGCAGATTGACCAGGTCGACACCCAGTTCCAGGCTGTGAAACTTAATCCGGTTGGATTGATAGAGCGACCATTGATCGTTGGCCTCGGATCGCTCGACAACGGCCAGGGTATGCGCGCGGTGAGACGCGATCGACACCACGGCCAGAATCACGGCCAGAACGGCCGCCAGAACGCCAACCTTCTGCCCCCTGGGGTCCGATTCCCCGCCTTCCGTCTTAATCTCAATCTCAGGCATCTTTTGTCAGGATAGCGGTTTGGGCGCCATTCGCCCTGAGTTGCAACTATAGGCTCCCATCCAGCATCATAAATAGCGGAACCCGTTTGGGACACGGAATATAAACATGGCTGCTGAAAACACACTGACCTTTACCGATGGCGCTTTTGACCAGGACGTGCTGAAGTCTGACACGCCCGTTTTGGTGGACTTTTGGGCTCCCTGGTGTGGACCCTGCAAGGCTATGGGCCCCACGATTGACGCTCTCGCCACCGAATACGCCGGGAAGGTCAAGATTGGCAAGCTGAACACGGACGACAATCCGGGTACGGCTATGCGCTATGGGATCCGAGGCATCCCCACCCTGCTGCTATTCAAGGGCGGCCAGGTTGTGGAACAGAGGGTCGGGGCGATGCCCAAGCCCGAAGTCCTCAAGATGCTCGAACCTCATCTCGTTAAAGTCAGCTAATGCCCGCAAAACGGAGCCACTCGCAGGTTGGACGCAGTGATGCTCCCGCGAGTTTGGGTGGCCCTTTGCGGGCACGCTGACCTAACTCGTAACTGCGCCCTGCGCGGCCGATCCGACGGCATTCACGTATTTCCTAAAAACCCCCGTGGCATATTTCAGCTCGGGCGCCTTCCAGGACTTGAGGCGTGTCTGAACTTCCTCGGGCGAAACCTCGAGATCAATCGTTCGTTTCTCCAGGTCGATGGTGATCATGTCGCCTTCGCGCACCGCCGCGATGGGACCTCCCACAAAAGCCTCCGGTGCGATGTGCCCCACCATGAACCCGCGGGTCGCGCCGCTGAACCGGCCATCGGTCAGCAGAGCGGTACTATCCGCCAGGCCGGCTCCGACGATGGCGCTGGTCACTCCGAGCATTTCGCGCATACCCGGGCCTCCGCGCGGCCCCTCGTAGCGCACCACCACCACATCGCCCGCCTTGATCTCTCCACTGGTGACCGCGTGCATCGCGTCTTCTTCCCGAGCGAACAGCCGGGCCGGTCCGCGATGCGACTTCTTATCGATTCCAGTGACCTTGATCACGCTGCCTTCGGGCGCGAGATTCCCCTTCAGAATCACCAGGCCGCCCGTCGATTTGATCGGATTTGCGAGCGGACGGATCACTTCCTGCCCGGGCGTCTCTTTCGCGTCGGCTGCTTCCTGGGCGAACGTGCGTCCCGTGACGGTGATGACGTCCTTATGGGCGTAGCCTCCATCACTTAAGCGTTTCGCCACAACCGCCCAGCCGCCGGCCTGATCCACGTCATAGGCGACAAAGCGGCCCGCCGGCTTCAAATCGACCATTAACGGCGTGCGCGCGCTGATGGTCTGGAAATCGTCCATGGTGAGCGGAACACCGGCCTCGTGGGCCAGCGCCAGCAAGTGCAGGACGGCATTGGTGGACCCGCCTGTGGCGGCCACCGACGCGATGGCGTTCTCAAACGCCTCGCGAGTAGCAATCGACCGCGGGCGGCGATCGGCCTTCACGGCGTCCATCACCACTTGGCCGCATCGAAACGCGACCTGTTGCTTGCGAGGGTCCACCTGCGGAACTGAAGCGGTGCTCATCGGCGACAGTCCGATCATTTCCATCACCGTCGCCATCGTGTTCGCGGTGTATTGTCCGCCGCACGCGCCGGCTCCGGGACAGGCGGTATTCTCGATTTCGAGCAGTTGCGCATCGGTGATCTTATGCGCGGCGTGCTGCCCGACGGCTTCAAAAACCGTCTGGACGGTGGAATTATTGGGTCCCGGCATGATGGTGCCGCCGTACATCACGACACCCGGCACATTCAGCCGCAGCAGGGCCATACCTGCGGCTGGAATGGTCTTGTCGCAGGCCACCAGGGCGACAATACCGTCAAACATGTGCCCGCGGCCCACCAGTTCAATGGAATCAGCGATTAAATCGCGGCTGACCAGAGACGCCTTCATGCCTTCGGTGCCCATAGTCACGCCATCGCTGATCGCGATGGTGTTGAATTCCATGGGGGTTCCGCCGGCCGCGCGGATGCCTGCCTTCACATGCGTGGCCAGCTCGCGCAGATTGTAGTTGCACGGCATGGTCTCGATCCACGTGTTGGCGACCCCGATGATCGGCTTTTTCAGGTCTTCATCGGTGAAACCGATGGCTTTGAGCATGGCGCGCGCGGGGGCGCGATCCCGCCCCTGGGTGATGGTGTAACTCTGGAGTTTCATGGAATCTTCCATCGTACCGCGAAAAAAATCGAAGAAACCGCGGTAAGTTTAGCCCACCTCATTCGTCTAAACTAGATGCATACGCGTTAAGTAGGCTGGGGCAGAGGAACTTTCCCTCGCAGGAACTCGTCTTTACCATTTACGGCAATTCAGGATCGGCTGTGGAGTCCTCAACATCGTGAAAACAAAGTGGAAAGTTATTATCGGGTTACTTGTGGCTGTGGCCGCCATCGGCGGGACGGTTGCAAGCGTGCGGTGGAGCCGGGGTTCCCAGGTGACGGTCCAGACTGCGACGGTCGCCAAGGGCGACCTGACCGCCATTGTGACCGCTTCTGGAGAGGTTAAACCTCGCACTTACACCAATTTAGGAGCAAACGCCCAGGGCCGGATCATGGAACTGATGGTCAAGGAAGGCGACCGTGTCCGCAAGGGCGAGGTCGTCGCCCGGATCGAAAGCGTGCAAGCTCTCGCCGATCTTAATGCCCAGAAAGCCAGCGTCGCATCGGCCGAAGCCGACTCCGCATCTTCCGAAGCCGGGCTTAAAGTCCAGGACGATACGATCAAGACCCAGCAAGCCACCATCGACCGGACCAAGGCCGATCTGGAACTCGCAAAGATCAACTTTGAACGGTACGATCAGCTCTACAAAGCTGGTGTCGCGCCGAAGTCCGACTACGACCAGCGCAAAGCCACCTACGATTCGCAGTTGGTCGGGCTACGGGAAGCGGAGCTGAGGCTGGAACAACTGAAGTCGCAAAGGGCCCAGACTTTGGCCAACATCACCTCCTCACAACGCCGCGTGGCGCAGGCGCAGGCTGGATTGACCCGGGTCAACGACATTCTCGAGAAGCACGATGTCGTCAGTCCTCTGGATGGCGTAGTGACGAATTTACCCGTGCGCCTTGGTGAAACCGTGGTGCCCGGCGTTCAGAACTCCGCGGCATCCAGCGTCATGACCATTGCAGACATGTCCTTGATCACGGCAGAAGTGAAAGTCGATGAGACGGACATCGTCAATCTGAAAATCGGACAGCAGGCTGAGGTGACGATCGATGCGGTCCCGGATCGCAAATTTAGCGGACACGTGATCGAAATCGGAAATACGGCTATTTTGCGCTCTACCGGACAGGTGGCATCCAGCAGCGCGACATCTTCCACGGAAGCGAAAGACTTCAAAGTTGTGGTCGCCCTGGACGACCCTCCGGACACAATCCGGCCCGGACTTTCCTGCACCGCCAAGATCGTGACGGATACCCGGAAAGACGTGCTTAACATCCCGATTCAGGCTCTTACCGTCCGGCAAAAGGGCGATTTGGAAGATGCCGCCCTGGCCAACCAGAAGCAGAACAACACCGCCGACCAGAAGCCGCTGGATGTGGCCGAGCAAAAGCGCCGCCGCGAGGAAGTTACCGGCGTGTTCGTCGTCAAGAATCAGAAAGCCGAATTCCACCCGGTGGAGACGGGCATCTCAGGCGCAACCGACATCGAAGTTCTGAAGGGTCTGGAGCAAGGCGACCAGATCGTAATCGGCAGCTACCAGGTGATTCGCACCATGCGGCCCGGCGTCCGCGTGACGGTGGACAATCGCAACGTGGTCGTCGGGGCCGGGAGCTAACGTTTCCATGGCCCAGGCCGCGGTGCTGGACAAAACTGAACGGGGCGAACAGCTCAAGCGCGACGGCGTCATCATTCGCACGTGGGATCTGATGAAGACCTACGTCATGGGTGACCAGACCATCCACGCCGTGGCGGGTATCGATATCGAGATCAAGAAGGGCGAGTACGTCGCCATCATGGGGCCGTCCGGATCAGGCAAATCGACCCTGATGAACCTGATCGGGTGTCTGGACAGTCCTTCATCCGGGTTGTATTACCTGAACGGCAACCTGGTCAGCGACATGGACGACGATGAACTGGCGCGCATCCGCAATAAAGAAATCGGATTCGTCTTCCAGACGTTCAACCTCCTGTCGCGCGCGACGGCGTTGCACAATGTGGAGCTTCCGCTGATCTATGCGGGAATTTCCTCCAGCAAGCGCGCGGAGATGGCTAAGACCGCTTTGAAAGAGGTGGATCTGGCCGACCGTATGCTCCACAAGCCCAGCGAGCTATCGGGCGGACAGCGCCAGCGCGTGGCGATCGCCCGGGCGCTGGTGAACAATCCGTCTCTTCTGCTGGCCGACGAGCCCACCGGCGCGCTCGACACCGCCACAGGTAACGACATCATGGCGTTGTTCGCGAAGCTGCACACCGAGGGCAATACCATTGTGCTGGTGACGCACGAACACGATATCGCCCTGCATGCGCATCGCATCATCCACATCCGCGATGGCAAAGTCGAAAAAGACGAGCAGGTTCCGAAGTAGCTCTCTACCGCTGAAGCGGTTCGATATCCGTCGGCAGATCGGTAAGGTTCGCCAGGACCTGCTGCAGCGGCGGCCGCAGCACACCGAGCTCATCCAGCATCTTCTTGGCGCCGGCGTAGTCGCCCGTGGCCTCGATCGTGAGTAGATCGTGTACAAGATCGCGCACCGCAGGCTGGATCTTGGCGAAGTCCACCGCGAACGTCCCGTTGGGCCGAGCCAGGAACGCGCCCTTGTCCATCAGGTAGTTAAACTGCAGCGCCATGCCTTTGCCGTGCGCTTCGTGCACTCCGAAACGCAGTGTGCGGAAGGACGACGCAAGGAACGTGGTGTAGAGCGACTTCTCCGCGCTGGGCAAAAGCTTGTGGTCGAACAGATACTGCATCATGAACAGTCCGGTCGCGTCGGCTTTGGCTTCTTCGATCGCCGAGTGCAGCTCTTTGAGCGACTGCCTTACGTTATTTTGCGGACCGATCCCGTGCGTCATCTCATGCGCCAGAATGTGCGTGAAGAACGCGTTGAAGTTGAGATCGGCTTGATCGGCGGGCGCCAGCACCCGTTTCGCGATGGGTTGTAGCGTCGTCGAGAACTTTGCCTCCTGGACGTTCTTGAGCATCACCCGCTTCGAACCCATCTTCTTTACGATGCGTTCGTCGTTGGGCAGATTGAACGCCGCCGTGCGGACTCCATGCGCGCCATCGCCCGTAGCGAGAACCTGGTTCACCACGCGAATCGGCGCCAGCGCGCCTATTTTCGGATTACGATACTTCGGATCCAGGGGAAGATTGTTCTCGATCTCCTGCAGATGATCGGCGAACATCTTGAGCTTGGCGGTCTCTTCGTCGTCACGGAGCGTGACGTAAGCTTCAAAGGCCGCCTTGTAGCCGAAGATCTCGTCCATGTACGTCTCGTACGGCCCGATAGTGATATCGATGGGCGCGTCGAGCTTCATCCAGGCGACGTCGCTGTCGTAGTAGTCGTTGCTGAGGAAGGCTTTCGCGCGGAGGTGCAGGAATTCTTGCAGAGACTTGTTGGTTGTGAGCGCGGCGGCTTCTTCGAGCAGTTTCGCGGCGCGGGTCAGGTCGCTTTTGTAGGCGACACTGTAGGGCACTGCCGAGAGAAACCGCATATCAACTTTCTGTCCCTTTGAATTCAAGTAAAGTCCCACTCCTCGACCGGCCCGGATCACTGTGAAGAATCCTTTGAGATCGGCCACACGCTGTTTGGATCCCAATTCAAGATTGGACTCAAAAGCCTGCTTAGTCATGTCTTCGGGATAGAAGTTCGCCCCCGGCAGTTGCTTTTTGGGAACGCCAGGAAGAAATGCCGCGTGGTCATCCAACTCCGACCACGGACCCTTGTTCAGATCGAAATAGTGCAGCCGCGCTTTGCCTACAGGCGACGTATCTTGAGCCAGCTTCGCCCGCAGCGCCTTGTTGCCACTCCAGACTTGCTCAAGAAAAATATCATCGATGACGCGAGCCGCGTCCAGCAGCTTGGCAAGCGCCTTCTGATCGCCCGCGGACAGCTTGGAAGTGTCCACATGCAGCTCCACCGGAGCGAACCGCGCGATCATGCGATTCAGCTCGGCGAGATCGGGGATAGCCGCCATAAGCGTCACGCAAAAAAGAAAGGGGGCAAGCGTCTTTGAAAATCCACGCATGCCCCCAGCATACTGCCTTCGGATACCGGCGCTTGGCGCCTGGACCCTAACTCTTGCTGCCTTCGATCCTCATCCCGTAGAACGACCGCCACACGAAGTACAGCGCCACGGCGAGGAATACCGCGCCCACGCCGGTTGTAAAGTTTGCACCCCGATCCTTTGACCAGGAAACCGCGAGCTCCACGGCCAGCAGTCCGAACAGCGTGGTGAACTTGATGATCGGATTCAGAGCAACCGACGACGTATCCTTGAACGGATCGCCGACCGTGTCGCCGACCACCGTAGCATCGTGCAGCGGAGTGCCTTTCATCTTCAGCTCGACTTCTACGATCTTCTTAGCGTTGTCCCAAGCGCCGCCGGCATTGGCCATGAAGATCGCCTGATACAACCCGAACAGAGCTATCGAAATCAGGTAGCCGATGAAGAAGTACGGCTCAAAGAACGCGAATGCCAGCGTCGCGAAGAAGACCGTCAGGAAGATGTTGAACATGCCTTTCTGCGCGTACTGGGTACAGATCTCGACAACTTTCTTTGAATCCGTAACCGATGCCTTCGTAACGCCTTCCAGCTTGATGTTGGCCTTAATATATTCCACCGCGCGATAGGCGCCAGTGGTGACGGCCTGCATCGAAGCGCCGGTGAACCAATAGATCACCGCGCCGCCTGTGAGCAGGCCCAGCAGGAACGGAGCATACAGAATCGAGAGATTCGCAAGCAATTCCGGTTTCAAGTGCTCGGTCAACAAAATGATGATCGAGAAGATCATGGTGGTGGATCCCACCACGGCCGTACCGATCAGAACGGGTTTCGCGGTCGCCTTAAAGGTGTTGCCGGCGCCGTCATTCTCTTCCAGGTGGTGCTTGGCTTTTTCGAAATCTACGTCGAATCCGTACTTCGACTTGAGGCTGGCTTTGATGTTGGGAACCGTCTCGATCTGGCTCAGCTCATATACAGACTGAGCGTTGTCGGTCACAGGACCATAGGAGTCCACCGCAATGGTCACCGGACCCATGCCGAGGAATCCGAATGCCACCAGGCCGAACGCGAACACCGCTGGAGCCAGCATCAGCGCAGCCATGCCGAATCCGCTGACGTAGTAAGCGATGGCCATCAGCGCCATCATGGTCATGCCCAGCCAGAATGCGCTGAAGTTGCCCGCGACCAATCCGGAAAGGATGTTCAAGGACGCTCCACCCTCGCGCGATGACGTTACCACTTCCTTGACGTGCGCCGATTCGACGGAGGTAAACACCTTCACCAGCTCGGGAATAATTGCGCCCGCCAGTGTGCCACACGTAATGATGGTCGAAAGCTTCCACCACATGGAGGAATCGCCGGCCAGATCCGGAATCATGGCGTACGACAGAGCGTAGGTCGCACCGATGGAAATGAACGAGGTCAGCCATACCAGCGAGGTCAGCGGCGCCTCGTAGTTCATCTTGTCAACGTTCTGATACTTCGCCTTGGCGACCGCTTCATTGATGAAGTAGGAAAGCGCGCTGGCGACGATCATCATGACGCGCATGGCGAAAATCCACACCAGCAGCTGGACCTTCGTAATGTCGTTATTCACGGCCAGGATGATGAAATTGATCAGCGCCACGCCAGTGACGCCGTAGGTCTCGAAACCATCGGCCGAGGGTCCTACCGAATCGCCCGCGTTATCGCCGGTGCAATCCGCGATCACGCCTGGGTTGCGCGCGTCGTCTTCTTTAATCTTGAACACGATCTTCATCAGGTCCGCGCCGATATCGGCGATCTTGGTGAAGATACCGCCCGCGACGCGCAAGGCTGCCGCGCCCAGCGATTCACCGATCGCGAAACCGATGAAACAGGGTCCGGCGTATTCGCCCGGAATGAAGCGCAAGATGCACAGCATGATGAACAGCTCCACGCTGATCAGCATCATGCCGATGCTCATGCCGGCCTTAAGGGGAATCGCGTAACAGGGAAACGGCTTACCGCGCAGGCTGGCGAACGCTGTCCGCGAATTCGCGAAGGTATTGACTCGAATGCCGAACCACGCCACGCCATAGCTGCCGGCGATCCCGACCAGACTGAAGGCGAGAATGATCGCCACCTGAAAGGACGCCATTCCGCTGATGACGCCGAAGTAAAGAACGATAATGGCGCCGATGAAAATCTCCAGAATCAGCAGGAATTTCCCCTGCGTCAGCAGATATGTTTTGCACGTCTCATAAATCAGCTCGGAAATTTCGAGCATGGATTCGTGCACCGGCAGATTGCGGAGATGGGTGTACATCATGAGCCCGAAGATCAGCCCGAGTACGCTCACCACCAGGCCGCCGATCAAAAGCGTCGGACCGCTGATGCCGCCAAAAAAGCTAACGGTGCCCAGATCAGGGAGCTTCAGCTCGGCTTCGCCTTGAGCCAGCAGGGGAGTGCCCGCGAGGGCAAACAAAACCAGTAAAAACAGTGGCTTAATTCGCTTAGTCAGGGCAGACAACGAGGTCATTAACATCCAGAGAAACCCCTCCATTTGGGTACACGAGAGAGAGCGGTCCCGAGAGTGGGGACTGCCTTTTGGCTACGATACACCATCAACTGTAGTTTCCGCAACAAAAGCCCTACCGCGCGGAACAGGCCGCTGGACTAAATCCAGCGCCGTCGGGCTGCTTCTTGAAGTTCGTGCTGGTGACGAAAGGCTCGGTCAGATTCTGGGGATCTTCCACAATTGTGGTCACCACGAACCAGGGATCCCCATTGCGCTCCACCGAAAGGTCGAAAAACTCCTTCAAAACCGTGTTCGCGCTGTAGGGCGCGCCGTTCTTCCGCAAATATCCCGGCCGAAGCTGGGTAGTCACTACCTCAAGCGATCGTCCCCGATTGCCTTCCCGCGTGGCGCCCAGCCCTTGCTGGGGCGATTGTGGCCCCCGAACCGGCTGCTCCCACTGGGCAACCGAGTAGCCTTGCCACGATGCCTGCGTCCCAGGCACCGGTTTTCCACCAAAGTGCAGCAGCCGTTTCTGCGTGCCCTGGTCGGTATCGATCTGAAGGGTGTTGTCGTCCGCCCAGGTGATGTGCAGACGTCCGGGAATGCGCATGATCGCAGGGGCGCCATACGATCTGCACTGCTCGCCCGCGGCTTCGTCTTTGGCTGGATCCCACGCATTGCCGATCTTGCGTCCCTCGGCTGTTAACGGGATGCTCGCGAAATCGCCGACCGGCGGGGTCACCATCCGCCAGCGCCAGTCTTCGGTAACCACCGATACCCAGTAGCCCGTGAAATCGACCGGGGCGCCTTCCCTGGCACTGCGCGGCGGTTTTGGCTGGGCGGGAGGAGGCCCCAGCTGCGCGAAAGTGGGCGCCAAAAGCGCCAGGAGCAACAGGTATTTCATGGCCTCCTCGCGGTCAGGCTTTTATAGATTGCCTCGACGAACACGTCCGGCGATCCCGAGTATTGGGTGTCATAATCCCGGCTGGGTTTGGCCGCTTTCACCTGGTCGAGCGTCTGACCTTTCTTGATCAGGTCCTGCACGCGATCGCGAATAATCGTGACCATGTCGCGGAATTCCACCACGTCGGCTTCATCGCACAAACGGCCGTGGCCCGGGATCACGAACGTGCCGCCCTCCTGATATCTCCCCGCCACCGCCATTTCCAGAATCTTGTTCAATCCGTCAATCAGACCCTGCACCCTTCCGCCATTCGCGAGATCGATCACCGGGTAGCGATCCGGCGTAAAGAGATCGCCGCTGCTGATCACGTCGGATTTGCGAAACAGGACGATGCTATCGCCATCTGTGTGAGCGGCCGGCATGTGGTACACCATCACCGCCTCATCGTTGAACAGGAAATCCTTGGGCGATTTGAAATACGTGTCGTTGATAGTGGCAGCGTCGGCGACACGCGCCTGTGGAGCTCCCTGCGCTACAAGGCGATTCAGGACGTTCTCATGCGCAATCACCCGGGCTCGCTGGCTGGCTTCGGTCGAGCCCCCCAGCCGGATCAGGGCCTCGTTCCCACCCATATGGTCCGCGTCGAGGCTGGTGTTGATCACCCAGATGATCGGGCCCGCGGAAAGTGTTCGAATGGCCGCCATCACTTGAGGCGCGGCCGCCGCGGTCTGGGTGTCCACCACCACGATTCCTTCTTTCCCAACCTGGACCGTGGTGTTGCCGCCCGGCCCGACGAGCATCGACACGTTCCCCTGCACCGGAAACAAGTGGACCTCTTGGCCCCACGCACAGCTTCCGCATAAGATCGCAAGTGTGAATAGCTTCATCGCAATTGGCAGTCGAACAATGTTGTGCAGGTGCAATAGCGATCGCACTTAGGAGGAGCCTTGTAGCCGTTCAGTTTCAGCCGGTATTCGGGATACAGAGTCTCGGCGCCGCCGCGCGTGGCTTCGTATGGCAATCCGTACCATTCCGATATCTCGCGCAAGTAAGGATTCGTTCCCGGCAGATGATGCGGCACAGCGCCTTCGGGCTTCGGCAATTCCGGAGCATGCTCGCATCCGAATATGCCGATGTGCTGGCCGGGATCGAGATACCAGTTATCGCTGCGCACCAGCGGCTCCGTGAGAAACACCGGATCGTCGATCACGGTCACCACGGTCAGATAATCCCCGTGGCGCGTCCAATGTTCGGTCACGGTGGCCTGATCGCTGCGCGGCACGCCGTTGCGCCGGAGGTAATTCTCCTTCAAATGCGTGGTGGTGACAGTCAGCATATTGCCTTCCCACACTGCAGTCGAGAATCCCTGCCAGGTGTGGTTGGCATAGTCAGGCGGATGCGCGCGACCGTCCATATAAATAGTCCGCTCGCTGTCCCACGCCAGCATGTGCGTACGAAAGGCCGTTAAGCGCTGCGTCGCGGGATCGATATCCCGCCACACGCGCATATTGCCCAAGCCCCGCATCGAATAATCCGATCCGTGCGGACGGCATTGATACTGTTCGACTACGGAGATGCGGTCGGCGTCCCAGCTATCGGCGCGAAGGCGGGCGGCGGCATTGATCGGGAGCTCGGTGTAATCGCCCAACTCGGGGCCGGGAAGGCGTTCGGGACCATCCTCGTGATAGAGCGGGGCCCATTCGCCAGAAAAATCGACTTGCGCGAGCACCGGTGCGGCAAGGAGTGCCGCGAAGAGAAGCAACCGGGTGACCTTGCTCATAGCACAGGGCATTATACAATCGTTTGACATGCCAGGATCAAACATCCGCCGCGTGGACCCGGACGTAACCGTCGTGGAACTAACCGGGCATCTGAATCTGGGCAACGAACTGATGAACGTCGAAGGCGCTGTCAGGCGGCTAATTGTTGAGGGCGTTCGCAAACTGGTGATCGACCTCACCCGGCTCGAATATATCGATAGCGCCGGAATCGGGATGCTGGTCGGCTGCAATGGCCAGATCGAGCGAGCCGGCGGTCAGATGCGCGTGGCCGGAGCGCAAGGCTCCGTCGCGAAGTCTTTCGAGGTGGTCCACATGGATCGCATCACTGCGCTCGATTCGGACATCGACACGGCGTTGCAGAACCTGAAGACAGAGAGCGCCGGCGCTTAGTTCGCCGACCCGGCTTTGCCCCACAGCTTCTTGCTCGCGATCGCCGCGCCCTCGGCCAGCGACTTCAGCTTCATCCAGCCCACCGAAGGATGCACCGGACCGAATCCGGCGAAGGTCCCGAATCCGCAATCGCTTCCAGCCAGGATGCGCTCGCGCCCGATCACGTCGGCGTAACGGATAATGCGCTGCGCCACCACTTCCGGATGCTCGACGAAGTTGCTAGTGGTCTCCACTACTCCCGGGACGAGCACCTTATTGTCAGGCAGTTTGTGCGTCTTCCACACTTCCCATTCGTGCGCGTGCCGTGGATTTGCGCCTTCCAGCAGGAACGCCATGGGCTTCGCCTTCAGGATGATCGGAAGAATCTTCGTCAAGGCGATATCGTGCGTGTGGGGACCTTCGTAGTTCCCCCAGCATACGTGCATGCGCACGCGATCCGCGGGAACATTCGCCAGCGCGTTATTCAGCGCTTCCACCTGAATCTCCGCATTCCGAAGAAACCCCGCTTCGTCCAGATCTTTGAAGCGCGAGTGCCGACCCATCGCCAGATCCGGGCAATCCAGCTGCAACAGCAGCCCCGACTTGACGATCTCTTCGTACTCCGCGCGCATTCCTTCCGACACGGCAGCCATGTATTTCTCGTGAGTGGGATAGTATTCGTTGGGCTGGAACACGGCCACCGTCCCCGGCGACACCGAGTTCATGAACCCTTCGGTGACGCCGGCCTTGGCCAGCGCCGACTGCATCCGGGCGATATCTTCTTTCACCGGATCGAGCGACTTCACCTTGATCTCGCCGCGGCACACGGGACGCTTGTACGTCGCCGAATGGCCTTCTTTCACCAGCTTGTCGCGATAGTCCGGGAAATCGTCCAGATCCTGCGGTGTCGGGCGGGAGGAATCGCCCTCGAAGCCAGTCATACGATGGCGGATGTAGGTCGCGTAGCTGATCTTGCTCTGCTCACCGTCACTGGGAATATCGACACCCACTTCTTTTTGCTTGCGGACCACGTCGTCCACGGCGCGCTGCACCGTGGCATCGAACTTAGCCTGATCCAGGGGTTCGCCGCGATCCTGCGCAAAGATCAAATCGACCACATCCTGCGGGCGCGGCAGGCTGCCGACATGGGTCGTGAGAATGCGGTCGGTGCTCAACTTCATTTTCGGGCTGTCTCCTTGAGTTTCGCTAGGTCTTTGCGCAACGTATGAGGATATCATGTTGCCCGCTTATGGAAACGGATCCGCCCCAAGCGTCATCCAACAATAGGGAGGTGCCCGTGTGAGTGTCCTGGCTGAATTCTTCAACGGATCCGAAACGCAGATGGGGATTTTCGCCCCTCTGGGCTACGTGATCGCGCTGTTCCCAAACCTCGAAGCCGCCGCTAGGGCGCAACGTGCGCTTCTCGACGCGGGATTTCCCCAGAATGAGGTCATCGCGGTTCCCGGGGAGGACGTCGTTAACCTTACGAAAGAACATGCCGAGAAGAGCGGGCTCGGGAGCCTGCTGATGCAAGGCTTGTCCAGAATGTTCGAAACCGAAGAAGTCTACGCGGACCACGACGTAAAGCTAGCGTCGCAAGGCGCGGGGCTGTTAGCCGTCCATGCCGCCAATGAGGCCAAAAAACTGGCGGCCTGGAAGATCATCGAGCCCGCCAACCCCATTGTTGCGAGGCACTATTCGCTGGTAGGCGTGGAACACTTCAAGGGCGAAACTTAACCCTAGGCCATCACCGGTTCTTTGACGGCGCCGGCGGTATTGAAGAGATCCACAAGTTCCTTCAGCACCTTTTCCGCGGACTCGTTCGGGATCTGGCATGTGCCGGCGGCATCGTGTCCCCCGCCGCCGTAACCCAGGAGGAGATCGCCCACCTTGGCTTTGGAGCTGCGGTTGAGAATCGATTTGCCGACCGCAAAAACGGTGTTCTGCTTCTTCAATCCCCACAGGACGTGTATGGAGAGTTCGCAGTCCGGGAACAGCGCGTAGATCATGAACCGGTTACCGGCATAGATCACTTCTTCGTCTCGCAGATCGAGGACGGCCACGCTTCCCGTCACCTTGGTGCAGCGGCGGATCTGTGCCAGGGACTTATCGTAGTGCTCCCGGTAAAGATCGATGCGCTCGCGGACATCGGGCAGGTTCAGGATCTCCTCGATCGTGTGCTCCCTGCAGTAATCGATCAGCTGCATCATCAGCTGGTAGTTGGACACGCGGAAGTCGCGGAACCGGCCGAGCCCGGTACGCGGGTCCATTAAGAAGGAGAGCAATACCCAGCCGTTCGGATTGAGAATGTCTTCGCGGTCGAATCGGGCCGAATCCGCCCGGTCCACCTCCGCCAGCATCTGACCGCTGATGCGCTGGAAATTTTCGCGGCCATAGTAGTTATAGAGAACCCGCGCCGCGGAATCCGCTTCGCCCATCAGAATGTGATTCGGCCTCGATGAGCCTTTGGTCCGGATTTCTTCGCTGGAGTGATGATCAAAACAAAGGTGGCAGCTGGCCACGTACGGCAGATTCGTGAGGATGTCGTCCGCCGTTACCTCGACCTTGCCGTCCTGCACATCCTTGGGATGGACAAATTCGATCGATCCCAGTATGCCTAATTCTTTGAGCAGGATGGCGCATACCAGTCCGTCAAAATCGCTGCGAGTCAGGAGCCTGTATTTCTTTGTTTCGATGCTCATATTCCACCTGCCCCGCCATCGGCAAAACCGGTGCGAATCTGTAGTGGAAAAAATTAGCGAATCGTGATGGTGATCGCGCCCTTCGAGCGTTACCCGTACTATGCAGATCCGCCGGGGGATGGCCGATTCAAGAAGTGCTTTGAAGACTCAAGAATCCGTCCTCAATCCCCGTCCGGATCTCAGCGCTCTGCATGATTATGTAAGCGGCCCTGCGGGCCAGCCTCGGACCGTCGCGCCCGTGCCGGCATCGCTAAAAGAGACCGGACTGGACACCGGCCTGATCGAGCAATTAATTCTGAAATACCTGTATTTCAGGGGCGATCTTATCGGCCGCGAAATCGCCAACCTGATGGGGCTGCAGTTCAGCCTGATCGAAGGAATTCTGGAGAGGCTCAAATATCAGCACCTCCTGGCCGTAAAAAAATCCCAGGGCGTCGGAAGTATTTCGGCGGTTTTTGCCCTAACCGATGCCGGGCGCAATCTGACCCGCGAGTATCTAGAAAACAACCAATACGCGGGTCCCGCGCCTGTACCGATCGACCAATACTCCAGGGTCGTGCGCCTTCAGAAACTGCCCGAGAACTGGCTCACCCTCGAATTGCTGGACGAAGCCTTTAAGCATCTGGTGGTGGAGGACGATATCCGGGCGCAGCTAGGTCCTGCTGTCAGCGCCAGCGAATCGTTCCTGATCTACGGGCAGCCTGGAAACGGCAAGACCGCTCTAGCGGAGGCTCTCTTCCGTCTGAAGACGGAGCCCGTCCTCACGCCCTATGCCCTGGAATATCAGGGCAGCATCATTCAGATTTACGATCCCATCTACCACCCGAAGATCGACGACTCGAACTCGCTGGTAACGGCCCTTGCCTCGAATCCTCCGCATGACGGCCGTTGGTTCAAGAGCCACCGCCCTTTCATCATCACGGGGGGCGAGCTCACCCTGGCGATGCTCGACCTGAGCTTCAACCAGCACTCGAAAGTTTACGACGCGCCCTTCCAGCTCAAAGCCAACAACGGGATCTATCTCATCGACGATTTCGGGCGGCAGAAGGCGACGCCGACGGAAATTCTCAACCGGTGGATCGTCCCGCTCGAAAGGCATGTCGACTACCTGAATTTCCGCACTGGCGGCAAAGTCACGGTGCCGTTCGAAACGTTCGTGATTTTCTCCACCAACATGCAGCCCGATGCGCTCGGAGATGAGGCCTTCCTGCGCCGCATCCAGTTCAAGATGTTCTTGCGCAGTCCGGAGCTGCCCGAGTTCCTGCAGATCTTTCGGCAGACCTGCGAAACGCGCCAGCTGGCCTACCCGCCCGGCCTGATCGAAAACTTTGTGTCGAAGCGCTACAAAACATCCGCCAAGCGCTTTCGGCGCTGCCATCCGCGCGATATCGTCAATCACGTAATCCACATCATCAACTTCGAGCGCCGCCCCAAGGAGCTGACGGAGGAGCTGCTGGACCGCGCTTTCCGGAGCTGCTTCGTGGAAAACGTCGACTTGGAGAGCCAGCCTTCCGATTAAGGGCACTGCTTCGGCCCTGTATCCTTCCGGCAGTCGGGAACGCCACATCTTGTGGAGGTACAATCAGACCTCATGTCCCCCACGCCGCCTCAGAAGGTCGGCCCGTACGAGATTATTGGCCCGCTTGGCTCCGGTGGTATGGGGCAGGTTTACCGGGCTCGCGATCCGCGCCTGAACCGCGAAGTTGCGGTGAAGCTTCTTCCGCCGGAATATAGCGCCGATCCGGCCCGCCGGCAGCGTTTCGAGCAGGAAGCCCGCGCGATCGCCGCGCTCAACCATCCTGGAATCATCAGCATCTACGACGTCGGCGACGGCTGGATGGTCACCGAGCTGGTGGAAGGGGAAACGCTCCGCGCCGCCATCGAGGCGTCCGAGCTCACCATGCTGCAAGTGGTGGATATAGGCGCCCAGATCGCGGAAGCCTTGGCCGCCGCCCACGAAACCGGCATCAGCCATCGCGATCTGAAGCCCGAAAACGTGCTTCTCACACCCGACGGCCGGACAAAGATCCTGGACTTTGGGCTGGCCAAGATCGTCACGCATGCTTCAGCCGGCGAAGCTCCTCAGAACCGCAGCACTCTGACCAATCCCGGCATGCCCACCGGAACGCCCGGCTACATGTCGCCGGAACAGGTGCGCGGCCAGGAATCTGACTACCGGTCCGATATCTTCAGCCTGGGCTTGTTGCTCTATGAGCTGCTGGCCGGTAAACCGGCGTTTCAGGCCGAATCCGCCGTTGAGGTGATGCACGCCATCGTGTCCGAGGATCCGCCGGAGCTGCCGGAGAGCGTTCCGGATGGCTTGCGGAGGATTATCAAGCGCTGCATCGAGAAGAAACCGGCGCAGCGTTTTCAATCCGCTCGCGACTTGGCCTTTGCTCTGCGATCCTTCGCCGGACTCACTGCCGGCCCCAGGATCACGGCTGTCCCTGCGCCTAGCAAAGCGCCGGCGTCCTCAGGCTATAGCTGGCTTTGGCCTGTGGTGGGCGTCGAGAGCATCGCCGCGGCGATCGTCTTCGCCTTTCTCTGGCTGCACCAGCCACCGCCTCCGGATCTCTCTTCGTATCAATTCCATCCCTTTGCATTCAGCCGGGACCAGGAATTCTCGGGCGTCTGGTCGCCCGACGGGCAGAGCATCGCGTTCGTAAAACAGTCGGCCGAAGGAACGCATCTGATGGTGCAATCCCTGGACGCCTCCGCACCGACGGAGCTAGCCGAGACCAACAGCCTGCTTCAGCCTGTCTGGTCCACGGACGGCAATCGTATTTATTTCCTGAGGACAGGCGGCGTCTACGTGGTCAGCCGTGCAGGAGGCCAACCGGAACAAGTGGTGGGCAACGCCAGCGCGTTTCACGTTTCGCGCGATGGTAAGATCCTTGCCCTTTGGAGGGTACACCGGGAGGGCGGCGAACAGCGTTTCTCGGTGTGGATATCTTCGCCACCGGGTGCAAGCCCTGTGGAATATAAAGACGGTCCCGCCGTCCCGACGCCGTTCACTCCGGTATTTTTGCGCTTTTCGCCGGACGACAAGTTTCTCTACCTTTCGATGTACACCGACGCCGGCGCTGAATTGTGGCTGCTGCCTTTCCCGGCTGGAAGCGCGAAGCCGCGCCGAATCTTCGAGACGGTTCCGTGGAACCGCCCCGTAGCCGCATCCTGGATGCCCGACAGCCGGCGGCTGGTGTTGGCGGGCAATCCCGCTCCCGCTAACGGCGCTACCCTTTGGCTCGGCGACACCGGGAATGAATCGCTGGCCCGGCTGTTGGCGGGACCGAACGGAGGGCAAACGATGCCCTCGGTGTCGCCCGACGGCAAGCGGCTCCTGTTCACGAAAATGGATGTCGATCGCGATATCGTCGAGCTGCCGCTTGATGGCTCCGCCCCACGCACGCTGCTCGCCACCAGCCTGCCGGAGTTCTCACCGGCTTGGTCTCCTTCGGGCGATCAGTTCGCGTACATCACGCGCCGCAATGGCACGGATGAACTCTGGGTACGCAGCAAAGAGGGCAATTGGGATCGCCCGGTGGTGACGGCTAAAGAGTTTCCGACTCTCGAGGCTCTGTTGAGCCCGGTCTTCTCGCCCGACGGTTCGCGCATCGCCTACACGGCGCTGCTCGCGGGGAAGGGACGCCGTCGCAGCCTGGCGATTTCACCGGCGGGCGGTGGAACGCCGACGATCATCGCGGATGGCTACGCGCCCGCCTGGTCGCCGGATGGCAAAGAGATCGCTTTTATGTGGATCAAGCCGGACGGCTCGTTCCCGCTAGCCACCTTAGCCGTCGGCTCAGACCGGAATCCGCATCAAATCCCGAATGTGCCGCAGTCGCCTCCCGAATGGTCGCCCTCCGGAAAATGGATCGCCGTCTCCAACGCAATGGGAATCACTCTCGTGTCTCCCGATGGAAAAGATCTGCGCCAATTGCCGGGCATCAACAGTGCCGCTCTCACATGGTCCAAGGACAGCCGGACGATTTACGGTCTCACCTATAACAGCGACTCCCCCGCGCTCAAGGCCATGGACGTGGCCACGGGGGCGGTGCGAACCATCACGGAATACCAGCTCAGGTTCCAACCGATGCAATTGATGGAAAACAGCTACACCGGTAGTACCCGGCTTAGTCTAGCTCCGGACGGGAAAAGCGTGGCTGTGGGCACCACGACCAGCCAGGCCGACTTATGGATTCTGGACGGCGCTCTCCGATAAGCGCGGTAACCTAACTTTTGTTAACGCGCTCGCCGCGTTTTGCGTCTAACAGCCGATGAAGTTTCTGAAGATCTCACCAACTGCCGTGTTTGCCGTCGTGCTTGCGGCCACCATCCACCCCGCCTTGGCTGTGGACAACCTCACCTGGGACTCGAGCGGAAACAACTTACTCAGCGGGACTTACAACTTCCGCGAAGTGAGCTGGCGAAATAAAGGTGATTTCCATCGAATCGCGATTTACGGGTCCATGGTGTTCGACGGCAACGGCGGCTTTACACTCACCTCGTCGGTCATGGATTCCAATAACAGTTCGGTGCAAACCTTCTCGACGACGGGAGCGTACAGGATCGCCGCCAGCGGCATGGGCTTCATGGACGATCCCAACCGCATCCGCGCCGCTAATCCCAACAGTACCGTTTGGGGTCTTGTTTCTCAGGGCATCTTCGTCGGCAGCAGCACCGATGACGGCATTAATAGTTTGTTTATCGCGGCGAAGGCGCCCTCGCCAGCGCCCGCCAATGCCAGTTTCAATGGAAGCTACTGGGCCGCGGGCGTAAATCTTCCCAGCAATGATGTGAACCAGGCGAGCGACATGCTGTTCTCCTTGAATCCAAACGGCCAGGGCAGCCTCGGCGCCGTGAGCTTGAGCGGATTCGTGGGATCGAGCGGAACAGCCGTCACCCAGACCGTCAATCTCGGCGCGTACTCGTTCGCAAACGGGATCATGACTCTCTCGCTCGGAACCGGACCGCTTATTTCGGGAAACAGCCTGATTTATCTCTCCTCGGACGGGAACTTCTTTTTCGGCGGATCCGCCACGGGATGGGACATGATCGTGGGCGTGAAAACATCGTCTGCCCCTCAACTCAACGGCCTCTATTACCAGGCGGGCGTGGACGTGGCTCCCAGCAAGGGGTTCGACAACCTCGCGAGCTACTACGGATCGTTTACAGCAGGGTCCGGGACGATCATCGGACACCAGCGTGTGCTTCCCGCCGACGCCTTGGTAGGCTACGTCCCCTACGACTACACCTATTCGGACAAATTTACGCTGGCCGCGGACGGCACGCATGACGATTTTCTCGGGATGCACAACGTAGTAGGAGCTGGGGGCGCGATTCGGATCGGGTACGGCAACACGTCCCGGCGCGGAATCAATGTTGCGCTGCGAGCGCCGAGTTTCAGCGGCTCGGGAGTGTATCTCAACCCCACGGGCATCGCGAATGCCGCCAGTTCCGCGCCCTTCACGGTGGGCGTTTCACCGGGCGGATTCATTGCCCTCTATGGCACGAATCTCTCCGCCAGCACGCTTCAGGACAATCGCATGCCGTTCTCGCTGGGGAATGTCCAAGTGAAGATCAACGGACGGTCTGCTCCGATCTACTATGTTCGTCCCGACGTGATTCTCGCGATTGTTCCGTATGCCACCAAGGCTGTCGCCGAACCGGTGGCCCAAATCCAGGTGATTAACAACGGGGTCGCATCGGAAGTTCGAACCGTGCGGGTGAAGAACGGCACGCCGGGGATCTATACCAATCCTCCGGGCGGCGTTGGGATCGCCATCGCCCAGCACGTCCAGGACAACTCATATGCCACCATTACGCGTCAGAATCCGGCGAAGCCCGGGGAAACGATCCTGCTGTATCTGACCGGCCTGGGAGACGTGAATCCTCCGGTCCCGGACGGCGTCGCCGCCCCCCTCAGCCCCGTGAGCAACGCCATTACGCAGCCGATCGCGTTGGTCGATGGAGAGCAGGCCAACGTAGGGTTCGCCGGCCTCACCCCCACCATCGTTGGTCTCTATGCCATTACGCTTACCATTCCATCCGATCTCGCTTCCGGCGACGCGTACGTCGACATCTCGCTTCCCGATTCCTACACGACGGAGGCGATTCTGCCCATAGGAACCAGCAACTTACGTACGGATCAGCCTGGCGCTGCGGTTTCGGGCCGAATCCTATCCCCGAAGGAGCCGCCCGTCGGGATACCGGGGGCGTCCCGCCGGTTACGCACCCGTTAAGCCGGATTCCCATTTTTGTTGGAACCTAAGGGCCTTGACACGCATCGGAAAAACGCAGTTAATTGAGATTAACAGGAGCTAATTCTATGTCGCGCGCCGCTGCAGCTCTCCTCTCCGCGATCGCTCTCGCGATTCCCTCCGCCCACGGACAGGCCGTGATTTCGGCCCACTCTGGGATGGTGAATTATGTCGAAGGCAGCGTTCAGATCGAGGGCCAGCCGGTCAAGATCGACGGCGCGATTTTCCCTGAAGTTAAGACCGGCCAAACGCTTGCGACGAAAGCCGGCCACGCGGAAGTGCTCCTGACACCCGGCGTCTTTCTGCGCCTGGATAACAACACCACGTTTCGAATGGTGTCCAACAAACTGACGGATACCCAAGTCGAAATTCTCAGCGGATCCGCTCTGGTGGAAGTCGATGAGCTTCTCAAAGACAATCGGGTGGCCGTGAAGATGGGCGATTCTGATACCCTGCTGCTCAAGACCGGCCTTTATCATTTCAACGCCGATGCAGGGCAGGTTCGCACGTTCGAAGGCAAAGCCCAGGTATCGGCCGCGGCCAATTCCACTGAGCTCAAAGGTGGACGGACGCTTCTGGTAGGTTCTTCGCTGACACCCGACAAGTTCAACAAGAACAAGTCCAAAGGCGAGCTGTACGCCTGGAGCCAGCAGCGCGGCGCAGCCCTGGTGCAGGCGAACATTGCGACTGCGCGATCCCAGAATTCCAGAAGTTTGGGCTCGAGCATCTGGGCCTGGAATTCCTACTACGGCATGTACACGTTCCTCCCTGGTTCAGGCCGCATGTACAGCCCCTTTGGGCTGGCGTGGTACAGCCCGGCGACGGTCTGGATCGTCTACCAGCCTGCGATTGACACTGGCTATCAGGCCGCCTCCTCCGGCCCTTCGTGGCAGGGCTCCGCTCCCTCGTCCACCGTATCGGTGGCGCCGTCTTCTAACGCCAGCACAGGCGTTGTGGGCGCCTCTTCGGGATCGAGTTCGGCCGCTGTCGCTGCCAGCGCGGGTGCGTCCCGAGGCCGCTGAGATACCGGTTCGGAAGTATATAGAATCCCCTTGCGCATGTGGTAAATTGGCAGGTTTGGGAGGCATGTGCGCGTCCACCGTTCGATTCTTTTAGCTTCGGCACTGATTGCTGCTGGGGCGCCATCGGCGCTAAATGCCGCGGACCCGAAACCCGGCGAGACCAAAGTGAATCCCAAGGACGGGCTCACCTTCGTTTGGATTCCGCCCGGCAACTACGTCAGCGGATGTTCACCGGGCGACAAGGAGTGTTTTCCCGATGAAAGTCCAAACCGCAAGACCACGCTCACCAAAGGGTTCTGGTTAAGCCGGACCGAAGTGACCCAGGCCACCTTCCAGAAGATCATGGGCTACAATCCCAGCATTTTTGAAGGACCAACGTTGCCGGTGGAATACGTCAGCTGGGAAGAAGCCGAGGCATATTGTTCGGCCACAGGCGGCAGGCTCCCATCGGAAGCGGAATGGGAGTACGCAGCCCGCGCGGGGACCACGGGAAGCCGGTACGGCAATCTGAATGACATCGCCTGGTATGAGGGCAACGCCGGGTTCACAACACATCCGGTGGGACAAAAGAAACCGAATGCATTCGGGCTGTACGATATGCTCGGCAACGTCGTCGAGTGGACTCACACCTTCTACTGGGTACAGCACAACCAGGAAAACATCAATCCCACGGGCCCCAGCACCGCTGAATACGTCGAATTGCGCGGCGGCGGCTGGTGGGATGAGGCAAAGCTGGTTCGCGTGTCGTACCGCCGGCACTTCGAGAAAACCGATTTCGACTTCAACATCGGTTTCCGCTGCGCCGCGAACTAAGCTCGAACCGCTCCATTACTCCCGCTGCTCTGTAGGCGTTTTGTAGCCGCGAGCGTCATCGAGCGGTTTCCTCGAGAGGCGAATCCAATAAAAAAGGCAGGCCATCCGGTGAAGGATGACCTGCCTCTTTTGCTTTAGATTGAGCTATCGGGCCAGCGGATTAGGACGAAGCTGGAACTTCACCAGCTTGCCCTTGGTCCCTTTGCCGCCCTCAATGTGCCAGACGAAGTGCGTGCCGTAGTTCGAGTACAGCGCACGACCCTTCCACCCGGCATTAACATCGTCGATACGTCCGTCCATGCCGCGCGCGTAGAACCCGAGCGGGTAGGGAATGCGGAAGTAGGTCCACTTATTCGTGGCCGGATCGAGCCCGATCAGTGAATCGGAATTCGATCCCGTCAGGAAGGGAGTATCCTGTCCCATCTGCATGATGTTATGCGAATCCGTCCAGTTGAAGTAGTGGAAGTCGGCCGGAACATTGGTGCCCTTCAGCTTGGGACCCGGGGTTTGATACAGGGTCCAGCCTTCCGGACAATCGCTGCCGTCGACCTTCATTTTGCCGGTGAGGTTCTTGCACTTCCGGACATCGAACGCAGCCAGGTGGCTGGTTGCCGCCAGACCGGTCCACACCACGCCCTTGCTGTCGACGTCAACGCCGCGAGGATCGTATCCCGGAGCGGGCACTTTGAAGATCTGAGTCTTGCAGCTTTCCGGCGGATTATTGCCGCGCTGCAGCCGGATCAGGTAGCCGGGGAAATCTTCCGCGACACCCCAGACCGAGTCATCGACCGGGCTCGGCATCACCGAGTAGAGCGCGAAACTGATCAGAGTATCGAGCCTAGGATCGAAGGCCGCCGCTGCGCCTTTACCCTTGCCATCCTTGCCGCCGCCCCGCGCGGGAGCCGCACCGGCTGTGTCGGTACCATACAGAGCGGCGAGATCCGCTCCGCGTCCGACGACGTTCCACGGCCTCGTGATCTTTCCGTCACCATTGGTGTCCACGGTCTGTTCGCACCAGCCCACCGCGGCCTGTTCTGCTTTGCTCTCGTCGCCGTTGGTGGCCGCCATGGTCTGATCCCACACCTTGGAATCGATCCATCCGAAAACCGGGCCGCTCAACTCATTGAAGTAAACGGTCTCGTTCGGATCGTTGTCGATCACCACGTGGTGCGTCGCATAGCAGGTTTCGATCAAGCTGAACTTCTTGGTCTTGGGATCGTAAACCGACGCCTGACGGGCGCTATTGCGGCGCGGGAACCACTCGGCATACTTGTTGCTCGGATCGCTGCACCACGCCGGCTCCTGGTTACCGCGAATCTTCGAGGTGATCCATACACGGCCCTTGCTGTCCATCATCGGATTGTGAGGATCGGCCGGGTTGTACGGGGGATTCGCCCACAGGTGCTCATTGCCCCAGAAGAGGGAGGGGCGATTCGGCGAGGGGAACCGCGAAGGAACCTTGTCCTTTGATTCGCGGGTCGGAATATCGAGTGAATACTGGCTGTTGTCCGCCTGGTCCAAAATGACCAACGATCCGTGTCCGGCGTTTACGGCATAGTTCGGGCCGCCGCCGTTGACCGTGGGGCGATTCTTATCGGTCGAGATCTCGTCGTGCATGAAGGAGTGATCGTCGCCTACGTCCCATTGAGTGGAGACGATGTTGCGTTCGATCCCGCTAGGACGCGGGGGAACCGGAGGAAGAGCACCCTTTTCAATGGCCTCGGTCCAGTCCGCGAAGGCCTTCAGAGTGATGTCCTTGCCCATGCCGCTCATCGTGCTGTACATGCTGGTTCCACGTACGCCCACGCCTAGACGCCATTCCCAGGCGTCCATATGGGTCTTCATGAGATCGGGCTTGCCCGCGAATACGTGCTGCACGTCGCGCGTCAGCGGATTTCCGAGCTGATGGCAGAAGTTGCAGCCCTTCTTCAACTGATCGATCCAGTGGTCCTGATCGACCATTCTATTTGCGACCTGGCCGGTCTGCGGGAACGCGCTGGGAGGCGGCGGCGCCATCAGGGACAGCCAGTAATCGCCGGGATAAACTTTCGCGGCATCCTGAGGAGTCTTGGCAGTGGTCACCTTCAACGCCAACTGAGTCGGCGTGGGTTTTGAATCGACCGGGGTGGAATCATTGATCCCATAGCCTCTGACCCAGACCTTGTAATTCACCGCCGGAAGATCGGGCAGCATGTAACGGCCCTGATCGTCGGTGACGACCGTCTTGATCATCTTGGTCTGTAAGTCGTTGGTCTCGGCGATCACCCAAACGCCCGCTTCGGGGCCTTTTTCACTGGTAACCACACCACCGATATATCCGGGGTAGCTGATGCGGGGATTAGCGGTCGTTTTGGCGTCGCCTTTCCCTTTACCTTTAGTTTGCTGGGCGCTGGTCGAGTAAGTCGCAAGTAGAGCGAGCAGGCAAATCACGCCAGCCGACAGCAAAGCGCTCATTACCCTGGAACGGGAAGTTTTCATGGAACTCCTCCTCATGGAGCTAGTGCGTGCACAAAGTACTATCCTGTGGGCGCGCAATCAATAAGTATAGTGAAGCGATTACGGTGATGCAACGTTCTACAGGCCGGATGGTAGGAACGGACACGAGGCGTTGACATTACTTTCGCCTTTTAGAAGTACTCTGCATTCCAGAGTACACTATGGCGGTCTTGGTGTTTCCAGCGGGCCGATAGAATGAATAACGAGTGAAGAGCCTTTTCCTTTTGGCCGTATCCGTCTTGCCGCTGCTGGCGCATCACTCCACCGCACCCTTCGATATGACGCGTCCGTTCACGGTAACCGGCGTGGTCACGAAATTCCTGTGGGCGAATCCGCATTCCTACGTGGATCTGGATGTCGACGGCGAGCATTGGCGCCTCGAAATGGAAGCTGTGAATCTGCTGCGCCGCTACGGCTGGACGAAAGATTCTCTGAAAGCCGGGGACAAGATCAGTTGCACGGGCGCGCGCGCCAAGGACCCTGCTACGTTCTCGCTAAAATGCTTTACCGTGGAGTTCCCGGATGGCCGAAAGCTAGTCGCTACGCCGGCCGGAGAGCCGCCAGGGCCTTACGCTCCTCGCCGTTCGGATCGTTGACCACCTTGCACTCGTTATTGAAGATCATGGTGGCGCGTTGCGTGGTGTTGAACTTCGGCCAGTTGGGCAGACCCTTGTGGTTCGGATCCCCTGTGCGGACGAATGCGGCCCAAGCGGCGCTCATCTTATCCTGCAGCGCGTAGCGGTCCTTACCCGTTCCCGTCATCGACGTACCGTTATCCACGTTATCGGTGACAAAGGGAATCTCCAGCGTGTGGAAGGACTTCAGCTTCCCGTCGTGCACGGGCGAGCGCCACGTGAAGTAATACAGGTACACGGGAGCTTTCTGCGCGGACTTCAACTCGGCCTCGGTAACCACGCCGGGGCGGAAGCGCAAATCCGATTCGAGAATCAAGGCTACATCGATATTCGAAACGCCAGGCCGACCCTTCTTGTACAGATCAATGAGATGCTTGGCCTGCGCGTCGTCCACGCGCGCGCCGGACTTCACCCGCGTCAACAGGGCGGCATCGTCGATGGGGTCCATCTGCGTGTTGGGGAAGAATGTGACCTCGGTTTCCACTGTGCCGAGCAAGACCGGGACATCGGCAGACTGCGGCGGAGCATCCGGCGAAAACGGATCGCGCGTCAGGCTCCAGCCATCGAGCACGGGCGAGAGGCGCAAGCCTTGGGTGCTATTGGTCGCCGCGATCAACTGCTCCATCGGAATCTTCTGGAGTTCATCGGCAGTCTTCATGTTGAGCTTGGCCATGAGCGCTTGAGCGGACTTGGTGGCATCTTCCTTGGACACGCCCCGCAAATTCGATCCGCTCTGGATGATCGCGCGATGAAACAGGCCCTTGGCTCCGGGCATCGCCAGCAGCGTGCTGACTTTTCCAGCGCCGCCGGATTGCCCAAAGATGGTGACGTTGTTCGGATCCCCGCCGAAGTTGGCGATATTGTCGTGGACCCACTGGAGCGCGGCGATCGCGTCCAGCATTCCCACGTTCGATGCCTGCGCGAATTTCGCCCCGCCGATCTCAGAGAGGTGCAGGAAGCCGAACGAATTCAGCCGGTGATTGATGGTTACCGAAACTACGTCCCGCTTACGGGCGAGGTTCGCCCCGTCATAGATCGTGTAGCTGCCGTTTCCGCTTGTGAATCCGCCGCCATGCAGCCAGACCATCACAGGACGCTTGTCATTGCGGCCGAAGCCATTCGTCCAGACGTTGAGACGCAGGCAATCCTCGCTCATGCCGGTAGCGGGGATGGTCGCGCGCACCTCGGGAATTTCCGTGTGCGGGCTCACCTGCGGGGCCTCGGGACCCCACTCGATGGTGTCCTTCACCCCGGTCCAGGCTGCGGGTTTCACAGGCGGCAGAAAGCGGCGATCGCCTGCCGTCGATGCCCCGTACGGAATGCCTTTAAAGGCGTGAACCTTGTCGATCACCAGGCCGCGGATTTTGCCCGCGGAGGTTTCAACCGTTGTCCCCGGCTTCGATTCCGCCGCGAAGGTCTGTGCGAGGCCGCCCACAACAAGCCCGGCAGCAGCCGTCCCACGCTGAAGGAATAGTCGTCGATTCATTTTGTTTTTCCCTTCGGTCCGCCGTCGTCTTTGGTGTAGTGCGCCAGGTCGCGCTCGCCTTCCCAGCACGCGAATTCCAGTACTTCGTAGCCTGGGCGGGTTTCCCGCCGGATGTCGAAGGCCATGGTCCAGGGCCGGGTGTAGAGCGCGGGATCGTTAAGCGTTGCCTCGTAGTGCAGCGTGCCGTCGGCGATGCGCGTGTATTTTTCGACCACGTGCAGCGTGTCGGTGGTGAAATTCGCCGCCATATCGAGCCACGTCCGGCCATTCTGGTTGGTAACGTCGACGACCAGGGTTTCTCCATCCCATCGGCCGCGGGATTCGCCGTTGAACAGCTTCATCGCGGCGGGCATCCGAGGACTATTGTCATTGGTCGGAATGATCCGGTACATGTGAAAGTTTTCCGGCATCATCACCACCAGGCCGGGACTCTGGGAAATCTCAAACCCGAACGGAGCGTAGGCCACGCGGGGGACGCCTGAGGGGTAGCAATGGGCCTGCGGATCATCGAAGGCGTGGTTTTCGATCAGGTCCTTGCGCTTGGCGGGGCCCCAGGCCTGGTAAGGGATCTTCTTATCGGGAGGATCGATGATGATGCTCGGTCCGCCTACAACGTTCGGGACCGTTGGATGTTCCTCAATGTCCCAGGCGGCGGCGAACGCTTGGGTGAACCAGATTCCCGAAAGGTCGGGCTTCCCTTCCGCGGTTCGCGGCGCTTTATAAGGCGTCTGTCCGATCGCAAGTGCTGCCGCGGCGAAAAAGCACAGCCAGGTTTTCATGCCAACTCCTGAATTCTAATTTACTGCGTGCGCGCGCCGACGTTCTTGGCTTTTCCGCCCTTGTCCTCGGTGTAGTGCTGGAGATCCTGGTTGCCCTCGATGCAGGCGAACTCCATCTGCTCGTAGGTGGGATCATTGGTTTGAGCGCGGCTCATGCGGCCCTTGGTCTTCATGGGCTGCGTGAACTCTTTGGAGGTGACTTCGGACTCGTGTTCGATGGTGTTCGAGTCGATCATGGTGAATCGCTCGACTACGTGAACGTCTTCCGGCTTGTAGTGCCCCGACGTATCGAACCAGGTCTTGTCGTTCTGATTGGTGGTGTCCACCACCAGCGTGTCGCCTTCCCAGTGACCCACCGATTCGCCCTGGAATAACTTCACATTCGGATTGGTGATCTGGTGCGGGCGATTGTCGAGCGGAATGATCCGGCGGCTGTGCATGAACTCCCAGTTGAGAACCAGGAAGTCCTTGGTCTGGAGTATCTGGAGGCCAAACTGGACCCACATGTTGTGCGGAACGCCCGACATGAAGCAGTGCAACTCCGGCTCGTGAAACATGCCGTTGGCGATGATGTCGTCGGATTTGGCGCGCGCAGCGGCATTGTAAGGAACCTTGCCATCCGCGGGATCGACGATGGCGTTAGCAGGAGCCGCTCGCCCGCCTCCGGGAGGGCCTCCAGGCCCACCAGGACCGCCGCCACCAGGTCCACCGGGACCGCCAGGCCCACCGGGACCTTTTGCTGCACCCGGCCCGCCAGGGCCTGCTCCAGGAGGTCCGCCAGGGCCCGCTCCAGGAGGTCCACCGGGTCCTCCCCCGGGAGGTCCCTTGGGGGCGCCTTTACCGCCGCCTCGGGCCTGCGGTTCGATACTGACATTGCCGCCAGGATTCACGCCATTCCAGAATCCGGACATGTCGGGCTTGCCGTCCGCGGTCCGCGGAATAGGTCCAGCCGGAACAGCTTGCTTGCCGCCGCCCCCGCCTCCAAACCCGCCCTTACCTCCCGGAGGCGCTTGACCCGTGATGGTGACCGGCGCGATCACGAAGATCGCGGCCACGGTTGCCCCAGCTGCCAGGGCCATCAAGGAACCCATGAAACCGTTGTTCTTCTTCATGTGCAGCCTCCGTTGCCTTTTTAGCGGCTACCGAGCCGGATCGCGTCGTCCTCAAAGTAGGAATGGCATTCGTATTCGAGCAGAGTCGGATACTGATCGGTATTGCGGTGCAGATCCATGCGGATTGTCCAGGGCCGGGAAAAGGTCTGCGGGTCCGTCATGGTGGCCTCGTACTGCATCACGTCGGGACCGGTGCGGGTGTAGCGCTCGACGACCTTTAACGCGGTGCTGTGGTGATTGCCCGAGGCGTCGAACCAGGTTTGATCGTTGAAATCGGCTACGTCCACTACCAGGGTGTCGCCATCCCAGTGGCCGCGCGAATCACCGTTCCAAAATTCGAGATCGCCGTAGTGGGTCTGCTTTTCCATGTAAATCGTGCGGACCATATGGGCGTATTCGGAGATGAACTGGATGTACTTGGCGGTCTGGAAGATCTGGAAGGGGAAATGGATGTAGGTGAAGCGCGGAACCCCCGTCATGTAGCAGCGGTTCATCGTGTCGAGCTGTTCGCGCTTGTTGAGATTATCGATCTGCTTCTGGCGTCCGGCTGGAAGATACGGAATCATGCCGTCGGGCGGATCGACAACGAAACTCTTGCCTGCCCGGATACCCGTCGCGGCGTTGTGAGCCTCCAGGCCATCGGCTGCGGTGTTCCAGGCTTCCCAGATCCCTTGAAGGTCAGCCTTGCCATCTCCAGCTCGAGGGGCCGTATAAGCTCCCTTGGCACCACCCTTGCCTTTACCTGTGGGAGCTTGGCCCGCCACTGGGAGCGGAGCCAGCCACAGGGCGACTCCGGCGATTCCCGCAGCGACCACCAGGCCGGCGTATGAAACACCTGCGAACGAAGTTTTCATGGTTGAATTTGGACTCCTAAAGTGTGCGCGCGCCAAACACAGAGACGCGCCCCCGAAGAGAGCGCGTCCGAAAGTTATCTTCAATGATTCTAACTACTTACTATTGGTCGGACCTTCGTTGGGCGGCCGGGAGCCCATGGTGAACTTCACGCCCGTGGACACTATAGTCACACCGTTGGACCACATATGGGGCGTTCCGTCCTTCGCGGCGACTCCGGTGACTTCGATCTCTTCACCTTCTTTGAACATGTCCTTGCGCCAGCCGTTGCGATAGAGGCCGTTGGGAGGAGGTGTTTCAGCAGCCCAGTTGGTGACTTTCCCGTCCGGACCCACCACGTCAAAGTGCACCCAGGAATGGGGATTGACCCAGTCCAGCTTGGTGAATTTTCCCTTCAACGTCAAAGGCTTGGACTGGTCATATTCGGCCGAGAACGAGTGGTGGGCCAGGATCGGCACCGCAGCGAGAAGCAGCGCGCCCGCGGCAACCACGGCAAATTTCATTTTCATTCAGGAAGACCTCCCGCATTCAAATCTAACATAAGAAAGACTACGGAATGAGTAGCTTTGGTTACAATCCGCCGCCAAGGATCATAGACCCTGCCGGCCGAGGCTGTCAAGTAAATTAGGCTTAGTGCTTCCAGCCAAACGCCCGGTCCAGGCTGAGGGGACCAGCGCCAGCAGCGCACATCCACAGGTAGGTAAAGCAGTACAAAACGGTGATTTCGCCGCCATTGATCAGCGGCCAGAAACTCATCGGCAGGTGCACCCTGAAATAGGCGACAGCCATCTGTCCACACAGGATGAACGCGGTGGGCCGTGTGAACAAGCCCAGGATGATCAACGCACCGCCGAACGTCTCGAGCACTCCCGCGACGCCCATCATCGAAGCCAGTTCAGCCTTGTTGCCTCCGAGTCCTCCGAAGGCGCCGAAGAATTTCTGATAGCCGTGCAGCGAGAAGGTGAACCCAACAACAATCCGGAGCAGCGAACGCAGATAGGGCTCGTACGTGGAGAGATTCATCCGTAGAACGATATCACACGGCCGCGGGCGAGGGCGCGAGCACGGCGTCCGCCATGGCTCGCGTAAGCTCGGGAATGCCTTCGCCGGTGACACTCGAAATCTTGAAGAATGGGAGACCGCGTTTGCGGGCCATCGCTTCCAGTGCCGCGACCCGTTCGGAGTCCTGAGCCGCATCGAGCTTGGTGGCGACCACCATCATCGGCTTGTGCGCTAAGTCGTCCGAAAAGCTGGCAAGTTCCGTCATCACCACTTCAAAATCGTGGACCGGATCGCGCCCGGTGGCCTCGGAAACGTCTACCAGGTGGGCCAGCAGACGCGTGCGTTCCACGTGCCTGAGGAACTGGATGCCCAAGCCATGGCCTGTGTGCGCGCCTTCGATCAACCCTGGGATGTCGGCTACGACGAACGTCCGGTGCTCGGTGGCGTCGGCAGTGACCACGCCCAGGTGAGGCTCGAGGGTAGTGAAGGGATAATCGGCGATCTTGGGTTTCGCGGCCGAAATGCGCGAGATCAGCGTGGACTTGCCGGCATTCGGGAAACCCACCAGCCCCACATCCGCCAGCAGTTTCAGCTCGAGCCGAAGTTTGTGTTCTTCGCCGGGACTGCCATCTTCATGTTCGGTCGGCGCCTGATGCGTCGAAGTGGCAAAACGCGCATTGCCTTTGCCGCCGCGCCCGCCTTTCGCGACTACGAAGCGATCGCCGGGCGTGGTGAAATCGTGCAGAACCTCGCCTGTTTCCCAGTCATAGACCACGGTGCCGACGGGGACGGCCACGTCCACCGACTCGCCTTCGCGGCCTTTTTTGTTGCTGCCTTCGCCGTGGCGGCCGCGCTGGGCCTTGTGCTCCGGGTTAAACCGCAAGTGCAGCAGCGTGTTGTAGTGCTGGCTGGCGACCAGGGTGACGTCGCCGCCCCTGCCTCCATCGCCGCCGCTGGGTCCGCCCCGCGGAACGAACTTCTCGCGCCGGAACGCAAGACAGCCGTTGCCGCCGTCGCCGGCTTTTACGTGAATGATTACTTCGTCTATAAACACTGGAAGGAAACCGCTCCATTACTGTCGCGGCTCGGAAATGTGCGCCGCGCTTTGCGCTGGCGGAAGATTATCGAGGAGTACCGGCCGCTGGGCCTGGCCCCGTTACTCGGCGGCTTTGATGCTGACGAACTTGCCCATCCGGCCGCGATCGCGGAATTCGATGATCCCGGGGATCTTGGCGAACAGCGTGTCGTCCTTGCCGAGACCGACGTTCACGCCGGGCTTGATGCGGGTGCCGCGCTGGCGAACGATGATCGTGCCGCCGGTGACCAACTGGCCGCCGAAGGCTTTCACGCCCAAGCGCTGCGCATTCGAATCGCGGCCGTTTTTAGAACTGCCTAAACCTTTTTTATGTGCCATGACAAATCCCTGCTACGACAAAATCTCGTTTACTTGCACGCGGGTGTAGTTCTGGCGATGCCCGATCGTGCGCTTGTACTGCTTTTTGCGCTTGAACTTGAAGACGATCGTCTTTTCGCCTCGGCCGTGGGCGGTGATGGTGCCTTTCACCCGCGCCGAGCCCAGCGCTGAGCCAGCCTTGACCGAGTCTCCATCGAGGACAGCGATCACGCGATCGAATTCTACGTCCGCGCCCACATCGCCGGTCAGAGTCTCGACTTCGATCGACTCGCCTGGTGCGACGCGATATTGTTTACCGCCGGTTTCAATTACTGCGTACATACGGATCCTCTTGAAGTGTGGGGTGGAAAACTCTAGGTTACTACAGTTTAGGGCTTATCCGCCAGGACCAGACCCACAGGGCCCCCTGGCTCGAGTTTTCTAGCATTTACGAAGCCTGCTTCCTGGAGCCAGCTGGATATCTCCTCGAAGGAGAAGGTGTCGCCCTGCTCGGTGTGCGCCAGCATGTTGACAGCGAAAATCAAAGGCATGATGGGACCCGAACGATCCTGGTTGACCAGGAACTCCGAGATCACGACGGTTCCCTTGGGGGCTAGCGCGGCCGCGGCCTTCTTCAAAAGCTGGCGGTTCTGATCCACCGATTCCATGTGCAGGATGTGTCCAAAGGTGACCAGGTTGTAGCCGGTCCCGAAGTCCATGGTGTGGAAGTCGCCCGGCAGATATTGGAAGCGGTCGGCCAGGTTGAAGCGGGCGGCCATCTTCCGGGTTACGTCCAGGACTCCGGGCATATCCTGGGCCGTCACGCTGACCTGCGGCGATTGCTGGGCCAAGCCGATGCCCCACACACCCGAGCCGGTTCCGACATCGAGGATCTTTACCGGGCTCTTTGCGTTAGCAAGTCCAAGAGCCTGACCCGCGATTTGGGTGGCTGGATAACTCATGGCGAAGATCGGCTCGACCAGATCCTGAAAGAAGGCTTCGCCATTGTTCTGCTGATTCACTGCGGTGTTGGGCTTGCCCGTGCGGACGATCTCGGGCAGCGGCAGCCACGTGGGCATCATCTTCAGTGCGCTGAATTCGACGAATTTACCGAGGAATCCGGGCTTCGAACTGACCAGGAACGCGGCGCTCTCCGGAGTCAGGGCATAGCGTTCGTCAGCGGCCTTGGACAGGAAGTTTAATCCGACCAGTGCGTTGAGGGTGGCGCGCAATCCACGCGTGGAGTTGCCGGAAGCCTTGGCCAGTTCCTCGACGGTCTTGGGTCCGGCATCGAGCAGATCGAAGATCTTGTTTTGAACAGCAGTGCCCAGAATGATCGGCGGCGCATATCCCCAGACCATTTCCATGATGCGGTCAGGGCGAACGGCAGGGTTGGATGAAGCAGACATACTGAAGTACCTCGGATTTCGATTATGCCATGGGTCGTGGAGCGGGCTTGGACTGCAACGGGCGCTTTAGCGCCCGCATTGAATCCGAGGCTGAAGCCTCAATTGCAAGCTAAAGCTTACTCCACAAGCTGGTAGCATAGTAGTTTGTCAGGCTCCGGGCTTCGTGCAACGGGCGGCTGCAAACCCCGCCAGGTCCGGAAGGAAGCAACGGTAGCGGCTTAACCCGTGTGCCGCGGATCACCCGGGGTCTGGCATACTCATACTCGTCTCCCGCCTGCATGTACCAGGTCATCGCACGCAAATACCGGCCGCAGACCTTCGCGGAGCTGATCAGCCAGGAGCACGTCCGGACCACGCTCGAAAACGCGATCTCGCAGAACCGCATCGCCCACGGCTACATCTTTTCGGGCCAGCGCGGCACCGGCAAAACCACCGTCGCGCGCATCATGGCGCGCTGTCTCAACTGCGAAAAGGGACCGACCATTACCCCCTGCGGCGTGTGCGCGAGCTGCACCGAGATCGCCGCCGGATCCGGCATGGACGTGATCGAGATCGACGCGGCGTCCAATCGCGGCATCAACGAAATGCGCGAGCTGCGGGAGAACGTCCGCTTCCGCCCCGCGCGCGACCGCTACAAGATCTTCATCGTCGACGAAGCGCACCAGATCACCAGCGAAGCCTTCAACGCGCTGCTCAAGACGCTGGAGGAGCCGCCCGAGTGGGTGGTGTTCATGCTGTGCACCACGGAAACGCACAAGATTCCATCCACCATCGCATCCCGCTGCCAGCAGTTCAGCTTCCGGTCGGTGGATTTCGCGGAACTGGTCGCGCGCATGGAGTGGATCATCCAGCAGGAAGGCATCACCGCCGATTCCGAAGTGTTGAGCGTCCTCGCCCAGGCGGGCGAAGGCAGCGTGCGCGACTCTTTATCGGCCCTGGACCAGGCTATCGCCTGCTGCGGAAACAAGCTCGAAGGAAAGCAGGTGCGCGAGCTGCTGGGGATGTTCTCGCTGGAATCGCTGGGAATGGTGACGGCGGCTTTAGCCGCAGGCGATGCCAAAGCGATGCTGGACGTGGTGGCCGATCTGGAAGCGAACGGCCGCAGCCTGCAGCACTTCGCGCGCGAGCTGGCGCGCTATTTCCGCAATCTGATGGTGGTCAGGATCGAAGGTAAAACCACCCGGCTGGTGGCGGCGTCGCCGCCGGAGCAGGAACGCATGCTCGAGGCCGCCAAGCAGTTTAGCGAAGACGATCTGACACGGGATCTGAAGCTTTCTCTCGATCTGTTCCGGGATTTGCAAAGCTCGCTACAGCCGCGGCTGCACCTGGAGATGGGCTTGCTGCGGCTGATTCACGCCAGCCGGCTGCAGCCGATCGAGGAAGCAATTGCGTCGTTAGGCGGCGGGGGATCCGCGCCGAGGAAAACAGGGGACAGCCAACCGATTTCCCCTCGAACCGCTGCACCGGCGCCGAAAGATGCTGCACGGAAATCGGAGGCAGTCCCCAGTTTTGCCGCATCGGTGGCGCCCGCCGCCGTTCCCACGGAGGGCGATTTTCGGACGCGGCTGCTTGCGACCCTGCACGAATCCAAGCTGACGCACGTGGCGGACGCGGTGGGGCACTCGGAAGTCGCGGAGACTCCGACTGAGATCATTTTTACGGCTCCGAAAATGTACCAGATGTTCCTGAAGGGTCAGGAATTCGAAGCGGCAGTGCGGCGCGTGGCGGGCCGAGCCGTCAAGATCACGCTGAAAGTCGGCGAAGCGGCCGTAACCGCGGCCGCAGTGAAGCCGGCGATGAAAGCCGACGAAGCAGCCGAACGCGCGCTGTCGCATCCGGAAGTAAAGCGCATTCAGGAATTATTCCCGGAAAGCCAGGTGCGCGCCGTCCGCAACTTGAAGGAGAACGAACCATGAAAATGCCTGGAAACATGCAGGCCATGATGCAGCAGGCCCAAAAGATGCAGCAGAAGATGCAGGAGGAGGTCGCGCTGATTCGCGTGGAAGCCTCGGCGGGCGGCGGCATGGTGACGGTGGGCATGGACGGCCACAAGAACATCACCAGCGTGAAGATCGATCCGGAAGTGGCAGGCGACGTCGAGATGCTGCAGGACCTGGTGATGGCGGCCTGCAATGAAGCTCACAAAAAAGTGGAAGACGAGACCCAGAAGAAAATGAGCGGCATGTTGGGCGGGCTCGGATTGCCGCCCGGGCTGGTTTAGCCATCACATGCCGGATTTTGCGGCGCCCCTGCAGCGCCTGATCGACGAGTTCCGCCGTCTGCCCGGGATCGGGCAGAAATCGGCGCAGCGTCTCGCGTTTTTTGTGCTGCGCTCGCCGCGCGATCAGGCTGCGGCGCTGGCGGCAGCGCTCACGGACGTCAAAGACAACCTGGGAATTTGCGTGGCCTGCAATAACATCAGCGACGCCGATCTGTGTCCTTACTGCCGGGATCCCAATCGCGACCATTCCTCGATCTGCGTGGTGGAAGAGCCGCACAGCATTCTTCCGGTGGAGACGACGCGTTCCTTTAACGGCTTGTATCACGTGCTCCACGGGGCGATTTCCCCTTTGCGCGGCATCGGGCCGGAACAGCTCAAGATCAAGGGCCTTCTGGACCGGATCGACAAGGAAGACGTGAAGGAAATCATCCTCGCGAACAATCCGACGGTGGAAGGCGAGGCCACGGCGGTCTATCTGTCGCGCTTGCTCCGGCCGTTGGGTGTCAAGGTGACGCGTATCGCCATGGGGATTCCCGTGGGAAGCGATCTGGAATTCGCCGATGAAGTGACGATGTTGAAGTCACTGGAGAATCGGCGGGAGATGTGATAGCCGCAAATGAACGCGAATGAACGCAGATCGAACTAAATAATCTGGAACGTTCCTGCTTCGCAAAGACCATCAGCCGTTAGACTGCCAATCACAATGTCCTCAAGCCGATTCGCTTCGCGAGGGCGAGCGAGAGTGACTTTCAGATAGTTGCCTGTGAGGGCGCCGTCTGCGACAGTCACGGCAGAAATCGTGCGGCCGAGCATCGATCGGCGGAATTCCAGATTCTTGCGCGCCGCGAGATCGCGAAGTACGTGCGTGCGGTGCTTGCGGACCTCCATCGGGACCTGATCCGAGACGTCAGCAGCGGGGGTGCCGGGTCGCGCCGAGTACGTGAACACGTGCAGGTAGGTAAACGGCAGGCTTTCTATAAACGCCCGCGACTCTTCGAACTCCTGATCGCTTTCTCCGGGAAATCCGGTCATCACATCGGCCCCGACAGCGCAATCCGGCATCAGCGCGCGCGCCTTAAGAATCCGGTCGGCATAATGACGCGGGCGATACTTGCGATGCATGCGGCGCAGCACTCGATCGGAACCCGATTGCAGCGGGGCATGCACATGCTTGGCGATGCGCGGCGAAGTAGCGACAAGCTCCAGCAGCGCGTCCGACCAATCCATCGGCTCGACCGAGCTGAGGCGCAGTCGTTCCACGTTCGTCTCATCCAGCAGACGCTGGACGAGATGGACAAGGCGAGTCCCGCCTTCAAGATCGCGGCCCCAGCGGCCCAGATTGATCCCGCTCAAGACCACTTCGCGATATTTCGACGCTAGATGGCGCACCTGGTCGATCACGGAATCGGGCTGCGCGCTGCGGCTGCGGCCGCGCACGTAGGGAATTATGCAGAACGAGCAGCGATTGTTGCATCCGTCCTGAATCTTGAGATTCGGACGGGTGCGGTCGCCCAGGGCGTCTTCCACCGGGGCCGAGAGAAAATCGCGCTGCTCGAAAATATCGCCGATGCGGATTTCGCCGTGATAGTGTCCGCCATCGGCGACCAGATCGGGAATCGAATTCTTGTGCGAGTTGCCGACGACCAGCGCCACTCCGGGGATCGCCGCGATTTCCTCCGGCGCGCGCTGCGCATAGCATCCCGTAACCACGATGCGGGCATCGGGCTGCGTGCGATGGATGCGGCGGACCGCTTGGCGAAGCTCGTCGTCGGCGGTCGCTGTCACGGTGCAGGTGTTGATTACGACCAGATCCGCATCGGCAAGCTCGCTGGCAGCGCCAAGTCCTTTCGCGGCCAACCCTGCTTCAAGCGCGGCCCCATCGGCCTGTGAAGCGCGGCATCCGAACGACTTTACAAAGTAACGCTGCAAACAACCATTCTACTAGCCGGCGCTACTCGCGCGGTCCGGTGATGAGCCGGGCACCGCGGTAAAACGTGAGATATTGATAGCCCCAACGCAGGAAAACCAATACCCGATTGAGCGCGGCGGCCAGATACATCAGATGAATAAAGAGCCAGACGAACCACGCGATGAAGCCGTGCACCTTCACCCCGCCAATGATTCCCACACCGGAATTTCGACCGACGACCGCCAGGTAGCCTTTATCGAAATAACGGAACGGTTTGATGGATCGCTTGTCCAAGCGGCCGGCGATCACCTTGGCCACGTAGCGGCCTTCCTGCATGGCGACGGGCGCGATACCCGCCAGAGGTACGCCGTCTTGCTCGCGATAGGCCAGGTCGCCGACCACGAAAATTTCGGGATTCCCGGGTATGGAGAGATCGGCATCCACTTTCACCCGGCCAGCGCGATCCAATTCCGCGCCTGCGCGTTGTTGAAGAATTTCGCCCCACGGAGAAGGCTTGACGCCCGCGGCCCACAGGACCGTCTGAGCTTCGATGCGCTCCGCGCGGGTGGCTGTCGAATACGTAACTCCTTGCGAGTCGATCTCGGTCACCCGGACGGACGGTATAACGCGCACACCCAAATGGATCAGTTGCCGTTCGGCGGCCGCGGACAGGCTTTCGGGGAAAGCCGTCAGCACGCGAGGTGAAGTATCGAGCAGCAGAATGCGCGACTCCTCGGGATGGATGGATCGGAACTCGTTGCGCAGGGAATCCGTGGCGATCTCGGCCAAAGCACCGGCGAGTTCAACGCCGGTGGGTCCCGCCCCCACGATCACGAAGGTCAGCCAGGAGCGTCGCCGGTCGGGATCGGTTTCACGCTCGGCAGCTTCGAACGCATAGAGAATCTTGTGACGGATGCGCGTCGCGTCTTCGAGAGACTTGAGACCGGGTGCGACGCGTTCCCAGGCGTCGTGCCCGAAGTAGAAGTGGCGCGCGCCAGCGGCGACCACAAGCGTGTCGTAGGGAATGTCGCCTTTATCGAGGACAAGGCGGCGGCCCGCTGCATCCAAATCAACGGCATCCGCGAGCAGCACTTGAACGTTCTTCTGTTTGCGCAGTAGAACCCGCAGAGGTGCGGCGATTTCGCCCGGAGAAAGAGCTCCGGTTGCGACCTGATACAGCAAGGGCTGAAAGAGATGGAAGTTTCGCCGGTCGACTAAGGTTACAGCGACGTCGTCGTGCTTAAGCGCGCGGGCGGCGTAAAGCCCGCCGAACCCACCGCCGATGATGACGGCCCGATGCATCCACCTTTATGATGCTTCACTCGGGAAGAGGGATCACCTTTAATTGGACCGTGACAGCGCTTTGCTGAACAGATACGCTGGTGCCGGCCGCAATAACTTTGGCCAGGAACCCGGGATCTCTTAGGTCAGCCAGATTGATAGGAAGGCGAAATGCAGCGGCGGAATAATCGCCTGGAGGAACGCCTGGCGCTTCGAAACTTCCATCCGGCCGGCACTCCAAAAAGCGCCCGAAGGCAAGTGTCTGGATATCTCTCGGGATGAGGACTACGCCTCCGTTGCAGTTATCCACGCTTCCACGAAGGCTGCCGTTAGCAGCCTTGTAGGAGACACGGATCGTCGATCCTGGAAAGAGATCGACAGGTTTGCCGAGCACCTCCTGACCATTTAGCTGCACGGACACTGGATAGTATCCCGGGCCGGCCTGCGGCAGGATCAGGTATCGTCCCGGAGTGGCCGTGGAAGCCGCGAGCGTGCCATCGGGCTGCGTGAAAAGCGGCGGCGAGGTTATCGCGCGGCCATCCGCTGCCTGGAGCATAACACTGGTTCGCAAACCTCGCGGTGCGTCGCCTGCATCGATCGTGCCGGAGATTGGGAACGAAGGGGCTTGGCGGAGTTGAAGATTCTCGACGCTGCGGTCGGCCACTACGACGCTCAGACCGCCGCTATGGAGGGTCTTGATGAAATCGATCGAGTCGATGGGTCCTGAAGACACCCCGGCCAATTGCCACTCTCCGGAACGCACCTGAGGAAACTCGAAGGAGCCGTCCGCTGTTGACGTAACACGCGCTTCTTCAGGACCAACAAACAGGCCCGGACCAACAAACGTCATAGAGGTGCCCTGTAGCGCAGCTCGCGGCCCCGATTGGATTTTTGGCAGGAGCTGAATGGCGACGTTCGGCTTGGGATTACCGGTCTCGTCCAACACGACGCCCGCGACGCGATATACCTCGGCAGTCTGCAGCCTGACTTCGACACCGGACACATCCGCGTCGCCGCGAACCACGACGGGCTCCGGAGAATACGTGATCACGGGAACGCGCGCGCCTTCGGGGACTTTGGCGGCTTTCGGTATAGCGGCGAGCGTGTACGATCCCGGCTCGAGCTCCTTAATGGTGAAGGTGCCATCCGCAGCCACGGGCGCCGAATTACGGTTGACGATTTTCACTTCACCCTGCGACATGGGGTTGCCATTAGGATCGACGACGCGGCCGCTGAGCGTGACCAGACGGGTCATCTCCAGACGTATCCGGACGGGACTCGGGGTTTCCCCTACGATATACGGCTGCGGAGGAATCTTATTGCCGGAACGGTAGCCTTCCTTCTCGAAGCGCACTTCGTAGCTGCCGGGCTTCATCCCGAAAATGCGGTATTCGCCGGAAGCGTCGGTGGTGGCTTCCGCCAGAATCGCCTGTGTACGGATGTAAAACGTGACGCTGGCTCCGGGAATCCCCGCGCCCGTCACGCGATCCACAACGGTACCCTCGACACTGCCGGTGCTTTGGGCAAACACCAGCGGCGTAAGCAGGAGAACGGGTACGATGACCCGGGGCATATCCCTCCTATATCAGATCAGTCCTCGTCTTGCTGGGCGGCGAGCTTGGTGATGACGTTCATGTCTTCGAGAGTAGTGACGTCGCCGGCCACGGTATTGTTGGTAACAAGTTCGCGCAGCAGCCGGCGCATGATTTTGCCGCTGCGGGTTTTGGGAAGCGCGTCGGTGAAGCGGATCTCCTCGGGGCGAGCGAACGCGCCGATTTCGTGCGCCACCCACTGGCGCAATTCTTTCCCGAGTTTCTCGTGGTCGTGATCCCCTTTTTTCAGCGTGACAAAGCAGCATACGGCCTGGCCGGTGATCTCGTGGGGCTTGCCAACCACGGCAGCTTCGGCCACGGCAGGATGCCGAACCAGCGCGGACTCCACTTCCATGGTGCTGAGACGATGGCCGCTGACGTTCATCACGTCGTCGACACGTCCAAGCACCCAATAGTAACCGTCGGCATCGCGGCGGGCGGCATCGCCTGTGAAATAGGCGCCCGGCACGCGGCTCCAGTACTGTTCTTTGTAACGCTGGGGATCGCCCCATATGCCGCGAATCATGCCGGGCCAGGGACGGCGGAGAATGAGAAATCCTTCCTGGTCGGTGCCCACTTCGAACCCCCTGAGATCGACGATGTCGGGGATGATGCCAGGCATCGGCAACGTGCCCGATCCAGGTTTCGCCGGCACTGCGCCCGGCATGGGTGCGATCAGAATCCCGCCGGTTTCCGTCTGCCACCAGGTATCGACAATGGGGCAGCGGCCTTTGCCGATCACGCGGTTGTACCATTCCCAGGCGGCGGGATTGATCGGCTCGCCGACTGAACCCAGTAAGCGGAGGCTTGAAAGATCGTGCGCATCGGGCCAGTGGTCGCCTTGGCGAATTAGCGCGCGAATCGCGGTGGGCGAAGTGTAGAGAATGCTGATGCGGTACTTCTCGACGATGCGCCACCAGCGGTCGAACTGCGGATAGTCCGGCGCGCCTTCGTACATCACGCTGGTCGCGCCGGCGGCGAGCGGTCCATACACGATGTAGCTGTGGCCGGTAACCCAGCCGATGTCGGCCGAACACCAATAGGTATCTTCTTCCTTGAGATCGAAGACCCACTTCATGGTCGCGGTGACGTGCGTGAGATACCCGCCGGTGGTGTGTAGAATCCCTTTGGGCTTTCCGGTTGTCCCCGACGTATAAAGCACGAACAAGGGATGCTCGCTATCGAGCGGAACGGCGGGACAGTGTTCTGTAGCGTGTTCGTCCAGCTCATGCCACCAGAGATCACGGCCATTTTTCATCGGTGTGTCCGACGCGGTCCGTCGATAGACAATGCAGTCGCGAACGCCGGGACATTCTTCGAGAGCTTCGTCCACGGCGGGCTTAAGCTTGATTTCCTTGCCGCGGCGAAAACCTCCATCGGCGGTGATCACTAACGTCGCGCCCAGGTCCTGGATCCGGGCCTTCAACGCTTCAGCCGAGAATCCGCCGAACACGACGCTGTGGATGATGCCGAGGCGAGTGCACGCCAGCATGGCGATGGGCAGCTCGGGGATCATCGGCATGTAAATGATGGCGCGGTCGCCGGCCTTGTAACCGCGGGATTGCAGAACGCTGGCGAAGCGGACCACCAAGCGATGCAGTTCCTGATACGTCAGCGCCCGCTGCTCGCCGGGTTCGCCTTCCCACAGAATCGCGACTTTGTTTTTGCGCGCGGTAGTGAGATGGCGGTCCAGGCAGTTGTAAGATACGTTGAGTTTCGCATCCGCGAACCAGCGCGCGAAGGGCGGATTCCAATCGAGAACCTTGCTCCACTTTTCGAACCAGTGGATCTCGCGCTCGGCGATTTCCCCCCAGAACTCCTCCGGATCCTGCTCGGCATGGCGATAAAGATCCAGGTAACCTTTCATGCCCTGGACGTGGGCTTTGCGAACGAATTCTTCACTGGGGGGATAAACAGCGGGATTACTCATCGCATCGGATTTTAGCAGAGTCGGATCAGTGAAAAGGTCGCGCCGGAGCTATCTGGGCTTGACGGATTCAAGGCCGTCCATGAGCCAAAGGTTTGCGGTCCGCTTCACGATTCCATAGGTGATGCTTTTTCCGTCAGGCGTTAGGGACAGGCGAATAGAAGGGTTCAAGGGGCTGGCCGGCTGGAACTCGGGGCCTTGCGAGCCGATCTTGCGCAGGATCTTTCCGTCCAGAGAGGCTGAGAGAAGCTGTCCACGTCCGGTGCGATCGCCGGGCTCCGGGCCACCGCAGAAAAGCGAGGATCCGTTGGAGGAGAACGTGCAGGCTACATCTCCTAGGGAGCTCAGATCGCGCGTGGACTTGCCGTCCGGAGAGATTAAGCTCGCTCGGACTCCGCCGGACAGGATCCAGTCGCCGGCGGGAGACCACACTGGCAAAGAGCCTATGCCTCGCATGTCGGCTTTGAGAACCTCGGGTTTCGCTTGGCCGGAGGTTTTCACTTTCTTCAATACAGGCTTCCCATCCTGGATCGCCACATAGACAAACCAGTTTCCGTCCGGCGACCAGGACCCGCCAAACGGACTCTCGGGTTCATCTTGGGTCACGCGTACCGGCGCTCCGCCGGCAACGGACGACATCCATAGGCTGGAACCCTGCGTTCGCTCGATACGCGTGTAGATGAGACGGGTGCCGTCAGGAGAGAGGGCGGGATCCATGAACCATTTGGTCGTGTCGGGAGGGAAGTCGCGCGCCGTAACCAGGGGGCGGTCGGCCTGACCGGGTTTGTGCAGCCAAATTTCCATACCGCCGTTGCGGTCGGTGACGTAGACCAGAGACGCATCGCGTGCCGCCCAGGCGGGCATCTCTTCATTGCGCTGGGTGGCGATCTCCGGCGTCACGGCGAGTGTCGCAACGTCGAGCGAGATCACATCGTAATTAATAAGCGGCTCCTGGAAAATAATCTTGGTTCCGTCCGGGGAAGCCGCGGGCAGCATCTGCGCCGTTGTTCCGCTCGATAGCGCTTCGAATTTATCGGACTCCGTGTCGGCGAGATAGAGCTGGTTCGGTGCGCCCAGAGTGGCCGTCGTGGAGACCACGATGCGGCGATTGTCGGGCATCCAGGAAAACATGGGTGTGCCGCTGAGACTTGGCAAGCCCTTGAGGATCTGCCGGGGCGGCCGGGAAGAGTTGGCCGGATACGGCATCAGCCAAAGTTCTTCGCCGGCAGCGGGGTTGCGGATTAAAAGAATCTGTTTTCCATCCGGCGAGAAGCTCACCTGCGGACTGTTGAATATGGTGCGCGCAGAGAATGGAGCCGGCTGATACGGTTTGAGCGGACTGCCGGGAGGAGCGCTGATCCACAAGCTGAATACTCCGTCAGCGCCATTTTGGAACACAGCCACAGCGGATCCGTCCGGTGCAACCGCGGCGGAAGAGGCACGTCCGGGACTCATCTCGGAAAATGGTTCGGGCTCTCCACCTACCGGAGAGACAGACCATAGGCCAGCGGGCTTGCGGTTAGCCCAAAAAATGATGCGCCCGCCGGTGGTCCAGGCGACGGGAGTGGCATCCTCGGCAATATGCGTGACCTGCGCTGAACCGGGGGCGTCGAGGTACCGGACGTAAATTTGGAACGGCTCGTAGTCTTTTTGTCGCGCAGCGAAGGCGACGGCCTTCCCATCGGGCGACCACACCGGATTGGTTTGCCCACCTTGCTCGAAAGAGAAGGGCGTATATCGCAGAGCACGCGCGGGAGGCGCGGCAGGACGGAGCAGGAGTGCGAGGGCCCCCGCGACAACGGCGCCACCCGCGAAGGCAGCGATCAGGCCCCAGGGCTTTCGACGCTTCGGCTGGACCGTCACGGCGGGTATCGATGTCGTGGACGAAGAGGAATCCGCAAGGTGCTCGCGCAAACTGCGCAGTTCGAGGAACAGATCGCGGCTGGATTCGTAACGGTCGCGAGGTTCCTTGGCCAGGCAACGATGGATGATCCAGCGCAGGGGTGCGGGAACGGTGGCAGGCAGGGGTTCGTGGTCTTCGCGGAGGATCGCCGCGAGGGTTTCGACTGCCGTCGGGCGCTTGAAGGCCTGTTTCCCGGTTGCCATTTCGTACAGCATGAGGCCGAGCGAGAACTGGTCCGAGCGGGCATCCAGATTCTGGGAGCCGCTGGCTTGCTCGGGACTCATGTAGGCGGCGGTTCCCGCCACGGCGCCCGGATCGGTCAACGTGAGCGCCTGAGTATCGTCGGCGTGCTTGGGCTTGGAAACTGTTTTGACCAGGCCGAAGTCGAGAATTTTGACGCGGCCTTCGGGTGTGACCATCACATTTCCAGGCTTCAGGTCGCGGTGGACGAATCCAGCGGCGTGCGCCGCCGCCATCCCGTCGGCAATCTGCGCCGCAATGTCCAGCAGTTTGCGGATGCTGTCGGTGGGCGTAACCGGCGAGCCTTCTACGTACTCGAGCACGATGTAATCGGGACCCACATCGTAGAGTTGGCAAATGTTGGGATGATTCAGCGCGGCCACGGCGCGGGCTTCGCGCTCGAAACGTTCGTTGAACTTCTCCGCGGAAACTTTGATGGCGACTGTGCGATCCAGGCGGGTATCGCGGGCTCTCCACACTTCGCCCATTCCGCCGGCGCCAAGCTGCCGGAGATTTCGTACGGGCCTAACCTGGAGCCAATCTCCAACGACATTCGAATAATTCTATACGATACGCTTGACGAAAATCTCGATTGTACTGGCGATTAAGCCCGTAAGCCACCTCTATGCCGATGCAGGTTTGATGTTCTGATTCACGCGGAAGAAGTTTTCCGGATCGTACTTGGCCTTGACCTTCGCGAGACGATCGTAATTATCGCGATAGCTGGCGCGGACGCGATCGTCGCCTTCTTCCATCATGAAGTTCACGTAAGCGCCGCCGGCTCCGTAGGGATGCAGCGCGTCATAATAGCCGCGCGCCCAGTTTGTGATTTTGTCTTTGTTGCCTGGATCGGGATCGACGCCGACAATCACCTGGCTCCACACGGCATCGCGATAGCTCCAGGCGGTATCGCTATTGCCCACGCGGTGCGCCGCACCGTTGATGGGATACATGTGCATGGTCGATTGCATGGTCGGCAGCTGGCTGCCCCACTTGATGTGCTCGACAATGGCTGGGTCTGAGAGTTCCTTCACGAAATCGGCTTTCCAATACCATTGGTGTCCCGCCGGGAAAAGCGGATCGAACAGGCTGTTGAGAGCGGGCATCGGCACCGTATGCACGCCGTCCAGCAGGGGCTTGCGAAATTGCCGAATTGGTTCGAGAAGCTTGTTGGCCTCATCCAGGGGCATCGGACAACACCATAGAATCGCGGCCACGTTCTTGAGGTGCAACGCTTCAGGAAACAAAGGGACCGGAGGAACCACAAGAAACGCGAACCAGCCCCCGACGGTATTCGGCGCCTTGGTAATGAACTCCCGGTAGAACTTCATGACGTCGGCAGCGTCGGCCAAATCCCAGAACATCGGGCCGGCGGAGACGGTGCTAACCGGATGCGCCTTGAACACAAAAGATGTGACGACCCCGAAGTTCCCGCCGCCGCCGCGCAGCGCCCAGAACAGGTCGCTATTTTCCTGGGCATTCGCAGTCACGAAGCGGCCGTCGGCGAGGACTACATCGGCGCTGAGCAGATTGTCGATCGTCAAGCCGAACGTGCGGGTAAGATGTCCCATGCCGCCCCCGAGCGTGAGGCCGCCGACCCCGGTGCTGGAGATGATCCCGGTGGGAACGGCCAGGCCGAAGGCGTGCGTGGCGTGATCTACATCGCCCCAAACGCATCCGCCGCCGACGCGAACCGTTTTCGCCACGGGATCCACATGAACGTACTTGATACCGGAAAGATCGATGGTGAGCGCGTCATCCGCGATGCCGAGACCACCCGCATTGTGCCCGCCCCCGCGGACGGATACCTTCAAACCGCTGGCTCGTCCGAACTTTACCGCCGCGATCACGTCCGCCACGTCCACGCATTGGGCGATGAGGCGCGGCTTCTTGTCGATCATGCCGTTGTAAACTTTGCGCGCATTCTCGTAGCCGGCGCTGCCTGGCTCGATCAACTCTCCGCGGAGTTGTCCGCGGAACTGGGCGATGGTCTCCGGATTCAACATTGGTCGCTATTTAGCTTTCTGAGCAGCTAATTCCGTATTGAAAGCCTTCTCCTTTTCATCTACGTAGGTCTTGAAACCTGCGGGGTCAATAAATGGATTCGCACCTCCCTTCTGCAGATTCGCGTATTTTGTGCGCAAATTGTAAAAAGAGCCGTGGGCGCCCAGGAACACGTCCACCGGCAGTGCCCGCAGGGTCTTAAAGCTACGGACGTAGTCGTCGGCGATCGACGGATAGTCCTTATTGTTGACCAGCACGTAGCCGGGGTTGAACCCGACGCTGCACACAATCAGCACGTTGTAAGACTTCCCGTTCTCTTCCGCCTTGGTCGTCCAGGTGGTGCAGCCAGGAGTGTGGCCGGCCGTGAGATGGGCGGTGAGCGTCGTGCCGCCGAGTGTGACCTGTTCCCCGTCTTTCAAAACTTTATCGATGGGATGAGGCTTGCCTCCCGGCGTCATCTTGCGGAGCCAGGGAACGTCCTGCTCCATGGCCATCACGCGAGCGCCGCTCAGTTCCTTGGCGAGGGCGTCGCCTTCCATGTGATCGCCATGAGCATGGCTGCCGAGGATGATCTTGATATCGGTGAACTTGAATCCGAGCTTTTCGACCGAGGCGCGGATCACCGGTACGGTAGCCTCGAAGTCGCTGTTGATCAAGAAATGGCCCTGGGGAGTGGTGATCAGGAAGCTCGCGAGCTCCGCGGAGCCGACGAAGTACACGTTGCCGATCACCTTATGTGCGGGGAAGGGCGCATTCCAATCGGTCTTGGCTTGCTTGTCTTGTTTGGCTTGCTTCGGCTGAGCCTGTAGCGCAGAGACCAGGATTGGAAGGCAGAGAATGAGTTTGGGCAGTCGCATGGTGAAGGCAGTCTATCAAAAGTCCGGCGTCGATTGGAGCTAAGATGGCCAGGAGCGGGCCTTACATCCCCCCTATGAACTCAGATCAGTGGAGCATCGCGGACAACCCTGGCCGGAAGGCGTTTGCGCCGGGCACGATGATCGGGGTCTACCGCATCGAAGCGCCGCTGGGCGAAGGCGGCATGGGGACCGTATACCGGGCGCTCGATACCAAACTGAACCGGCCGGTCGCGATCAAAGTCCTCTCCGATGACCTGGCGGATGCGGCTGCCCGGCGGCGATTCCAGCGCGAGGCGCAAATGGCGTCGTCCCTGAACCATCCCCACATTCTCACCGTGTACGATGTCGGCGAGTACGAGGGCCGGCAATACATCGTCACCGAGTTTGTCGACGGCGGAACGCTCAAGGATTGGGCGCAGCGGGAACAGCCGAGCTGGAAACAGATCGTGGAGCTGCTGACGGGAGTCGCGGATGGCCTCGCGGCGGCGCACACGGCGGGAATCCTGCATCGCGATATCAAACCGGCGAACATCCTGGTGGCGAAAAATGGATACGCCAAGCTGGCGGATTTCGGACTCGCGAAGCTGGCGGAGCCGGAAAAATCGCGCTCCGATGCGACGATCACCTTGGCCGAGGCAACCCGACCCGGAGTGATCGTGGGGACGGTGGCCTACATGTCGCCGGAACAGGCGTCGGGCCGCGCACTGGACGCCCGCAGCGATATTTTCTCCTTCGGCGTTGTGTTGTACGAACAACTCGGCGGCAGGCGGCCCTTCACGGGGGCGTCGGATCTGGAAGTGCTGAAGACCGTAATTCATGGCGACGCCGAGCCCCTTTCCGCTAGCGTGCCTGTAGCGTTGCGCATGGCCGTAGAGAAGGCGCTCGCCAAGGATCCCGCGGAGCGCTACCAGACCATGCGGGAGCTGGTGGTGGATCTGCGGCGGGCCGCTCGCGGCAAGTCTGGAGATACAGCGGCAATAGCCGCCGTTCTTACGTCGGATCCGCCCAGGGTACGCTCGAAGGTTCCCTGGGCGCTGGCTCTAGCGGTGGGCTTGGCGTCTCTCTTGGCGGGTTACGTCATTCACGCCGCCATGACGAAGCGCATCCCAAAGCAGAACGTCCAGGTTCTGCGATTGACAGACTTGGTGGGCCTGGAAGAATCGCCCGCGATTGCGCCCGATGGCAAGACCGTGGCCTTCGTAGCGGAGACGGGCGGCAAGCGGCAGCTCTGGGTGCGGTTGCTTTCCGGAGGCACGCCACTGGCGATCACGAAAGACGCCGCGGATCACTTGAGTCCGCGCTGGACGCCCGATTCCAGCACTCTGATCTATTTCACGGCCGGGGCGGAACCGGGAGAGACGGGAACGATTTGGGAGATCTCCGCTCTGGGAGGAACGGCCCGGCGCCTCGTCAGTGCACTGGCCCCAGGCGATGTCAGCCACGACGGGAAGCGGCTGGCATTCATCCGTTTTCGCGACGGTGCGACGGAATTAGCGACGGCCGAGCTGGGACAGGCCGAATCGCGGACCGTCACCAAGCTGGCCAGCGGGGTGTACTCCAACCTCCGGTGGTCGCCGGACGATCGCCAACTAGCGTTCCTGGAGGATCCCGGCGGTTCCTCGTTCTACACCAATCTGCTGGTGACTGATGCGGCCGGTGGCGATGCGCGGCGCGTGGCCGGCGGGGATGTCGTGCTGCAGGGCTTCGCGTGGACACCCGAGGGCGCACACCTGATCGTGAGCTCCGCCAAGAACAGCACCATGAATTATCCGCCGACCTACAACTTGTGGGCGATCCCGCACGACGGCAGCGCACCTTCGCAGTTGACTTTCGGGGAATTCTCGTACGAGGCTCCCGACGTCGGCCCTAAGGGGGATCTGGTGGTGAGCCGGGTGCGATCGCAATCCAACGTGTGGAAGATACCGGTGACGGGGAACCCGGCTGACAACGCCCGGCAAGCGGTGCCTATCACGCGGCAAACCGGCCAGGTCCAGACGCTCACCATCAGCCCCGATGAAAGCGAAGTCGCGTTTCTCTCCGATAACGGCGGGCACGCCAACGTTTGGATCGCGCGCGTTTCCGATGGCGAAATGCGCCCGCTCACAGGCGAGTCCGATCCCCGTTTCGTAATCGCTGTACCGTATTGGTCGCCACGAGGCGACCTGATCAATTTCCTCTCGGACCGCAACTCCGCCACGGCGGACGTCACGTTGTGGGTCGCGAAACCGGACGGCAGCGATGTCCGGGATCTGGGAATTTTGGGGGCTTGGGTCTGCTGGTCGGGCGATGGGGAATGGATCTATTTTTCTACGAGAGAAAAAGGTGTATCGCGAGCCTGGAAAGTGCGAGTCGGGGGCGGGAAGCCGGAGTTAGTCCGGGAAGATAATGCCGGCGGATGCTCGCCCTCGCGCGACGGATCGGTTTTCTACTATCTCAAGATACTCACGCAGGCCACCGGAGCATGGGACTTCGAGGTACGCGCGGCAAGTCCGGAAAACGGACCCTCCCGGGTTCTAGGCCGGGCTGCAGGATCGCGCATCCCGACGGGGGCGATCAACGCACAACTGTATCTTTCTCCCGATGAAAAATGGCTCGCCATGCCGCTTGCCGATGGTTCCACCGTGAACCTGTGGGCGCTGCCGACGGCCGGAGGCGAGTGGCGTAAGCTGACGGACTTCGGCGCGAGAAACGTGATGATCGCGCGGCGGATCGGATGGTCCCGGGACAGCAAGAGTCTCTATGCATCCATGGCCGACGTGGATTCCGATATCGTCATGTTTTCAGGCCTGAAATGGTGATTTTCGTTATTGAGCCCATAAGAACTTTCTTCGCACGAAGTACTTCCAATTCCATGAAGTCCTGTTTATACTTCCTCTAGTTAGCCTGCGAACCGAGCGGAGTTTTCCCCCGATTTTCGCGGGTTCTGCGTCTGGCAACCCACCTGGTCGCTCCTGGCAGGAGCCACCCTGCTTGTCAGTATCCCGAAGGAGATGGGCGTGGCGAATCAAAGGACCAAAGTGTATCTTGTGGGAGCCGGTCCGGGCGATCCCGACTTGCTGACCCTAAAAGGAGCCCGGATTCTGGCGCAGGCCGGAGCCGTGATTTACGACAAGTTTGTAAGCCCGGAAATTCTGGCACTTGCCAATCCCTGCGCGACGTTTATCCCCGCCCGCAAGGAGCGCGGGAAGCAGGAGGAGTTTGAGGCTGAAATCCATGCCTGGTATTTGCGGCTGCGCGATGCGGCCGGTCCGGTGGTGCGGCTCAAGAGCGGCGACCCGTTGGTATTCGGACGGGGCGGCGAGGAGCTGGAGTTCTTGACCCAGCACGGTTTCGAGGTGGAGGTGGTGCCGGGCGTATCGGCGTTAACCGCGGCGCCGTCGTTAGCGGGCATCCCGCTCGGGGGCGTCTCGGCAGCGGTGACGGTACTACCCGGGCATCGGCAAGCGGTTAAGGAAGTGGATTGGCCGGCCTACCGGCATGGAGGTACGCTGGTCATCCTGATGGGCGTGGACCATCGCGCGGAGATCGCGAGAAGCCTGATCAACGGCGGGCGACCGGGGCACGATCCGGTCGCGTTCCTGCAATATGCTTCAACGGATCGGGAATGGGTAGTCGAATCGACGCTGGAAAAGGTCGCGCGCGGCGAGGTGGAAGTTCAGCCGCCAGCGGTGTTTGTAATCGGGGAGGTGGTACGGCTGCGGACCGCGCCCCATGCACACCAGGTGCATGAGGCGGCGGGCAGACAACTTTAATCGTTTTTACAGCTAGTCTTTGGGCTCTTCGCCCTCTTCGTGCTGGCCTTGCTGCATGGCCTTCAGCCGTTCTTCGCGGCGCTTGGCACGCTCGGCAGCGCGCTTCACCAGCTCGGATCCGACCAGCTCGAGCATCGCCTGCTCGGCGCCATCGCCCTTGCGCCAGCCCAAGCGAACCACTCGCGTGTAACCGCCGTTGCGCTGGCCGAACCGCGTGCCCAGCTTGTCGAACAGTTTCTTCACCGAGGCCGGAGTTTCGAGGAAAGCAGCTGCCTGGCGGCGGGCATGCAGCGTGTCGCGCTTGGCGAGCGTGATCATCTTTTCCACCAGCGGGCGTGCCGCCTTGGCTTTGACCACGGTGGTGACGATGCGCTCGTGTTCGATCACACTCGTCACCAGGTTCTTCAACAGAGAGTTGCGTGCGCCGACGTCGCGCTTGAGTTTAAATCCTGATCTTTTATGTCGCATTGCGTAATTTCCAGCGCGCGCTTATTCCGCGAGCGGAGCCTCATTTTCCTGCTCTTCCGCTTCGTCTTCGTCGGTGTCATCGATATCGGCGACGCCCAACATGGCCGGCGTTCCTGAAGGAGCAACCAGGCGGCCCTGGGAATCGAACTTCATGCCGAAGCCCAGACCCAGGCTTCCCAGAATTTCCTTGATCTCGTTCAGCGACTTGCGTCCGAAATTCTTAGTGCGAAGCATTTCGGCTTCGGTCTTCTGTACCAGGTCGCCGATGGTCTGAATATTGGCGTTCTTCAGGCAGTTGTAGGACCGAACGCTCAGCTCGAGTTCTTCCACGGAGCGGTTGAGCACTTCGTTCATCTGGCTCATAGCGCGCTCGGCCGGCTCCTCGGCGGTCTCCGGGAGCTCCTCGAAGTTGATGAAGATGGCCATGTGGTCCTTCAGCAGCTTCGAGGCTTGACCGATCGCGTCCGCGGGCGAAATCGCGCCGTTGGTCCAGACTTCAATGGTCAGCTTGTCGTAATCGGTCATCTGGCCCAGACGGGCGGATTCGACCGAGTAGTTCACTTTACGAACCGGGGAGTGGACCGAGTCGATCGGAATGTAGCCGATCGGAAGATCCTCGTCGTTGTTGCGATCCGCGCCGACGTAACCGCGGCCGGACTTAATCCGCATCTCGATGGACAGCTTTCCGCCTTCGCCGATGGTGGCGACGTGCATATTGCGGTCCAGCACTTCGATTTCGGAATCGGTTTCGATTTGTCCGCTGAGCACTTCGCCGGCGGAGTCCACCTTGAGGCGAACCGTGCGCATTCCCTCGCTGAGCATCTTGAAAGGAATTTGCTTCAGGTTGAGGATGATGTCGGTGGCGTCTTCGACGACGCCGGGAATGGGACTGAATTCGTGAGCCACGCCTTCGATCCGCACCGCCGTGATCGCGGCGCCTTCAATCGAGCTCAGCAGAACGCGCCGAAGGCCCGTTCCGATAGTCGATCCAAATCCGCGCTCGAAGGGCTGGGCGGTGAACATACCGTACCGGTCCGTGAGCGTTTCCGTGTTGGCGACCAACCGTTTTGGTTTCTGGAATCCTTTAAACATAGATGATGGCCTCTTACTTCGAATACAATTCGACGATCAGCTGCTCATTCAATTGGATCTGGACGAGATCCTCGCGTTTGGGAGCTCCCAGCACTCTGGCCTTCAGGTTCTCCCGGTCCACTTCCAGCCAGTTGGGGCTGGGAGCGTGAGCCGTGGCGTCGCGCGCATGCAGAATGGTGGGGTTGTTCTTGCTGTTCTCGCGCACTTCGATTACATCGTTAGGCCGCACGGTGAAAGACGGAATGTCCACGCGGTGGCCATTGACATTGATGTGCCCGTGACGAACCAACTGGCGTGACTGCGCGCGAGAGGTGCCGAAACCCATGCGCAGGACGACGTTGTCCAATCGCCGTTCCAGCATGCTCAGCATGTTGGCGCCGGTGATGCCCTTCATCCCGCTGGCTTTCTCGAACAGATTGCGGAACTGATTTTCGAGCAGTTGATAGTAGCGGCGCGCCTTCTGTTTTTCGCGAAGCTGCAGGCCGTAGCCTACGATCTTCGGTTTGCGAGCCTGGCCGTGCTGGCCGGGCGGAAAGTTACGCTTCTCGATGGCACACTTTTCGGTGTGGCAGCGCTCGCCCTTGAGAAATAACTTCATCCCCTCGCGCCGGCACTGCCGGCAGACGGGACCAATATATCGTGCCAAATCAAACCTCCCTGGTACTGCTCACTCAAAGTAGGTGCAGTTTACGGCAACCATCGCCTTCGTCCTGCTTACACACAACATCACGGCGGGAAATCCCGCCAACAAAAATCAAACGCGGCGCTTTTTAGGCGGCCGGCATCCATTGTGCGGAATCGGCGTACGATCCCGAATGGAACGAACTTCCAATCCAGCAGTGGATAGCGCGCGTACCGCCGACTCGCGGCCGGCGCCGGGTCCACTGACATTCACGTTCACGCTGCGCACGCCCGATTCCTTGGCTTTGTTGGCCGCGGTGAGCGACGCCTGCTGCGCGGCATAAGGAGTGCCTTTGCGCGATCCCCGGAATCCGAGCGACCCCGAGCTGGACCACGCCAGTACGTTCCCCACCGTATCCGTAATGGTGACGATGGTGTTGTTGAACGACGCCTGCACGTGCACCACGCCCGCGGGTACGTTCTTCTTTTCCTTCTTCTTGAAGGATTTCTTTTTTCCGGTTTTTGCCGCTGCTTTTGCCATGTGTCCCGATCCTGACTAGGTCTTCGCGCTCGCCTTTTTCTTATTCGCCACAGTGCCGCGCCGCGGACCCTTGCGGGTGCGTGCGTTAGTGTGTGTCCGCTGGCCGCGTACCGGCAGACCGCGGCGGTGACGCAAGCCGCGGTACGAACCCATTTCGATCAGCCGCTTGATGTTCATGGAGAGCTCCTTGCGGAGATCTCCCTCGACGGCACCCTCGGCTTCCAGGATCTGGCGGATTTTGTTGACCTCGTCCTCGGTCAGATCCGCGACCTTCTTGTTCGGGTCGACACCGGCGCGGTGACACAGCGACTTGCTGCGCGTACGCCCGATTCCGTAAATATACGTCAGCCCGATTTCGGTACGCTTCTTGACCGGTAAATCAACGCCTGCTAGACGCGCCATATTCCGTATCCCCTTTTAACCTTGCCGCTGCTTGTGCTTCGGATTTGAGCAAATCACGCGCACCACACCGTTGCGGTGCACCAGCTTGCACTTGTCGCACATCTTCTTCACCGACGCTCTCACCTTCATAGCTTCTCCAATAGCTCCACGATCCTGCCCCGCGTCTTGTCACGAGCGGAAAGTTCAACTCTTACCCGATCGCCCGGGCGCAAGCGCATAAAATTCTTTACCGCGGCCCCAGCCGCATGCGCTACCACGGTATCCTCGTTTTCCAACCTCAGCCGGTAACCGGCACTCGGCAGGAGCTCAACGACCTCGGCGCTCACGGCCTGGTCAGAACCCACGGCCCCTCCGCGGTGATCGCCACCGTATGTTCGAAGTGCGCCGAATATTTCCCATCCTCGGTCACCGCCGTCCACTTGTCGGAACGAACCCGGCTGCCCGGCTTTCCGGCGTTTACCATGGGCTCGATCGCGAGCACCATGCCTTCTTTCAACCGCGGATTCTCGCTGCGCCGATCCACGTAATTCGGGATCTGCGGCTCTTCGTGCATTTGCGTGCCGATGCCGTGTCCCACAAACTCCCGCACAATCGAAAAACCGCTGGCGGTCACATGCCGCTCCACCGTTCCGCAAATATCGAACAGCCGGTTTCCCGGCCGGGCTTTCTCGATCGCCATCTCGAGCGATTCGCGGGTTACATCCATCAGGCGCCGGGCCTCCGGCGAAACCTCGCCGACACCCACCGTGATCGCGGAATCGCCATAGTAGCCGTTCAACTGAACGCCCGTATCGATGGAGATAATGTCTCCGCTCTTCAGAACCTTCTTCTGCGAAGGCATTCCATGCACAATCTCGTCATTCACCGAAGTACAGAGCACAAACGGGAACTTGGTTCCCGTGGCTGGCGTCGAATAGCCCTTGAAGGCCGGCCGGGCGCCCGCATCCTGCATCATCTTCTCGGCAGTTACTTCTAGATCGATCGTGGAAACACCTTCCCCGACCATCTTGCGCAGCTCGTCCAGAATCTTCCACACCAGCAGCCCGGAGCAGCGCATCTTCTCCAGTTCCGCCATGTTTTTGCGCACGATCATGCTGCTTCGCCGCGCTCTTTCCGGATCAAACCCTCGATCTCCTGGGCGATCACTTGCGGAGCGACATCCGCCGCCTCCACATTCCAGCACGGAATTCCGGACTTCTTGAAATAGGCCAGCACCGGGGCGGTCTGTTGTTCGTAAGCTTTCAATCTTTCCCGCACTACCTCTTCGCGATCATCGTCGCGAATACCAAGACTGGTCCCGTCCTTATCGCAAACCCCGGGATTCTTCGGGGCGTTCGATGTCACCCCGTACAACGCGCCGCACGCCTGGCACTGCCGGCGTCCGGAAATACGGGCAATAATAACATTATAATCCACCACCAGATGGATCACGACGGTCCGGATCGGCCGGAGCACCAGCAGCTCGGCTAACAGCTTAGCCTGCTGAACGGTCCGCGGATACCCGTCCAGAATAAACCCGTTCGCACAATCCGGCTGCTCTATCCGCTCCTCCACCAGGCGGTTCACGGTTTCATCCGGAACCAGCTCGCCGGCCTGCATCAGGGAGGCCACCGATCGGCCTATTTCATCCCCCGACGCGACCCGCTCCCGGAGCATATCGCCGGTCGAAATATGAGCGATCCCGAGCGACTCCTTCAGCAGCTTAGCTTGGGTGCCTTTTCCCGAACCCGGGGAACCAAACAAGATGAGGCAGAGCCGAGCCATTCCGTGTAAGAGCGGTCAGACGCTGCTGCGGCGGCCCCGAATCCGCCCCGCTCGCGGCGTAAACCCTTCATAATGCCGCATGATCAGCTGCGCCTCGATTTGGTTCACGGTATCCATCGCCACACCGACCACGATCAGCAGCGAGGTTCCACCAAAGAAAAACGTTACGCCCAGCCCATCCAGGAGCCAGCGGGGAAAAGTCGCATCGATCCAGTTTCCAATGCCCGGCAGGCGCTGCAGCTTAATGCCCTGGATCATGATCTGCGGCAGCAGCGACAAAATCGACAGGTACAGGCCGCCGACCACCGTGATCCTGGTCAGGATCTTGTTCATGTACTCGGCCGTGTTCTTGCCCGGCCGGATCCCCGGAATAAAGCCGCCGTACTTCCGCATGTTGTCCGCGGCTTCGTTGGGGTTAAAAATGATCGAGACGTAGAAGAAGCAGAAGAAGATGATCAGCAGGGTGTACAGCAGATAGTACATGGGCGACGCGCCGCTGATCGCGTTCAGCATGCTCGACAGCACCGGGCTGTTCTTGACGAAGTCGATCTGCAGAGCCGTCAGGGGAAACGCCAGCAGTGAACTGGCGAAGATCACCGGGATGACGCCGCCGGCATTGACTTTAAGCGGCATGTGCGTCGATTGTCCGCCCAGCATCTTCCGTCCGATCACGCGCTTTGCGTATTGCACCGGGATGCGGCGCTCGCCGCGCTCCACCAGCACGATGAAGGCTACCACGGCGACCATCATGATCACAATGATGGCTACCTGGATCAGCGGCCAATCGCCGGTTTGAACCTTCTGGACAATTTCCACGATCGCGGATGGCAGGTTCACCACAATTCCGGTGAAGATGATCAAGCTCATGCCGTTGCCGATGCCGCGTTCCGTAATCTGTTCGCCCAGCCACATGATGAAGGCGGACCCGGCAGTGAGGGTCAGCATGGTCATCAGGGTAAAGCCGATACCGGGGTTACGAACAAAGCCCTGCTGCGAAGTCTGCAGCAGGCTGGCGATTCCGAAGGCCTGGATCATGGCCAGGATTACGGTCAGATAGCGGGTCCACTGGGTGATTTTGCGCCGGCCCAGCTCGCCTTCCTTCTGAAGTTTTTCGAGCGTGGGAACCACGACCGTCAACAATTGCAGAATGATGGACGACGTGATGTAGGGCATGATGCCCAGCGCAAAGATCGTCAACCTTCTGAAGGTGCCGCCGCTGAACAGATCGAAGAAGCCGAATACCGTACCCTGGTTCTGCGAGATGAAATCCTGAAAGCGCTGAGCGTCGACGCCGGGGATCGGCAGGTGGCCGCCCAAGCGGTACACCGCCAGCATCGCCAGAGCGAAGATGACGCGCTTCCGAAGATCCGGGATCCGAAAGACGTTGGCAAACGCTTCTAGGAATTTCATGGCTACTTCTCTTCTTTTTTACCGCTGGGCTTGGCCTGTTTCGGCTTGCTGGTTTTTTCCGCCTTCTCAGCTCCGCTTTTTTTAGCTTTCTTTTCTTCCTTGACGCCGCCTTCGGCTTCAGCCGCAGGGGCTTCCACTGGCTTGGGGGCGGCCTTGGGCTTCGGCGGCGCGACGGCTTTGGTAGGCGCCCGCTCAACTCCGGGGATCACTTCCGCGGTCCCACCCAGGGCTTGAATCTTTTTAAGGGCAGATTCGGAGAACAGGTGTGCCTTGATATGGATGGCCCGCTTGAGCTCGCCCGATCCCAGGATCTTGAGGCCGTCCTTGATCTTGCGGATCAGGCCCAATTCCAGCAGCTTCCCCGGATCGAAGGTATCGCCTTCCGCCCGATCCAGACTGCCCAGGTTGACGATCGCAAATTCTTTGCGGAAGATGTTGGTGAATCCGCGCTTCGGCAGACGGCGGTGAAGCGGCATCTGGCCGCCCTCAAACCCGCGCATCCGCGAATATCCGGAGATGGACTTGGCGCCCTTGGCGCCGCGGCCGGAAAACTTTCCGCGGCCGGATCCCATACCCTGGCCGATACGCTGGTTCTTGTGCTTTTGACCCTTGGGCGGCTTAAGTTGACTGAGGTTCATGATTCTATATCCTTGGCTCGACGGGCCCTATTCGACAATGGCCAACAGGTGCGGAATCTTCTTCACCATGCCGCGAAAAGCCGGCGTATCCGGGCGTTCCACCACCCGGTTCATTTTCTTCAGCCCCAGAGCGCGGACAATCACTTTGTGCTTTTCCGGCGTGCAAATGACGCTCTTGATGAGCTTGATCTTTATCGTCCCCGGCATAAGATTATGACACCTTCCCGGAATCCAGGCCGCGCATCTCGGCCACGTCCTTTTTATCGCGCAGCTGCTGGAGCGCGTCGATGGTCGCTTTCACCACGTTGTGCGCGTTGTGCGAACCGATGGATTTTGTCAGCACGTTCGGAATTCCAACGGCAGTAATGACCGCGCGTACCGGCCCGCCCGCGATCACGCCCGTTCCTTCAGGCGCGGGCTTCAGCAGGACCAATCCGCTGCCGAACTTGCCCAATACCGTGTGCTGGATCGTGGTCGCCAGCACATTGACCTTGTGCAGATTCTTTTTGGCCGCCTCGATTCCCTTTTTGATCGCAGCCGGAACTTCCTTAGCCTTGCCGGTTCCGAATCCTACGATCTTCGCCCCCGGATCGCCGACTACCACCAGGGCCGAGAAACTCATATTCTTGCCGCCCTTGACGACCTTGGTGACGCGGTTGATCGAGACCACCTGTTCCTTCAGGTTCAGGTTCGCGGATTCGATGCGCTTTGTTGGCGTTGTTGACATTACTTTTAAATCCTCTTGGCCTAGAACTCCAGGCCGCCTTCGCGAGCCGCATCCGCCAGGGCTTTCACCCGGCCGTGATACAGATACCCGCCCCGGTCGAACACAACTGACTTCACACCCTTCTCTTTGGCGCGCTCGGCCAGCAATTTCCCGACTGCTTTCGCGCCGGCGACGTTACCGCCGGACTTGATACCGCTCTTCTCATTCGATGAGGCCGCCGCCAGAGTGTGCCCCACCGCATCGTCGATAACCTGCGCGTAGATGTGCTTGACGCTGCGGAACACCGCCAGCCGGGGCCGCTCGGTGCTGCCCGCGACCTTCCGGCGAATGCGCTTGTGCACTCGCTTACGGATAATGCCTTTTGATTCCCGAGCCATGTTACTTGGCGCCTCCCGCCGCGCCGGTCTTACCGGCCTTCTTACGCAGAGGTTCGTTCGCGTAGCGGATTCCCTTGTTCTTGTAGGGATCCGGTGGACGCAGGGCGCGCATATTCGCCGCCACCTGGCCCAGCAATTGCCGATCACCGCCGGTCAGAACCAGAGGCGTAAGATTATTCACCGGCTTATCGACCTTCATATCGATGCCATCGGGAAGATAGAACTCGATGGGATGCGAATAGCCCAGAGTGAACGTCGCAATCCGTCCCTTGACATCGGCTTTGTATCCAACGCCGAACAGCTGCAGTTCGCGCGTAAACCCGGTCGAAACTCCCACCACGGCGTTCGACGCCAGCGCGCGGGTCAATCCGTGCAGCGCGGCCTTCTTATCGTTATCGCGGAGAACTTCCAGGACCCCGTCCGTCTGGCGCAGCGAGACTCCCTCCGGAATCGGGACCGTCTGTTTGCCCTTGGGCCCTTCCACCAGCAGCTCGTTGCCGATGGTGAGCTTTACGCCCTTCGGCACCGGGATTGGTTTTTTACCGACTCGTGACATATGAAAACTCCGTTAGCAAACCCTTACCAAACATGACACAGCACTTCGCCGCCGACGCCTTCTTTACGAGCGGCGCTGCCGGTCATCACGCCGCGGGGCGTGGTCAGGATATTGATACCCAGTCCGCCCAACACGCGCGGCACGGTCTTCGAGCCTACGTAAACCCGGCAGCCGGGACGCGATACGCGCTCAATCCGCGAGATCACCGGCATGTTTCCCGGCGTGTACTTCAGATAGATGCGGATCGATTTCTTCGTCCCATCCTCGGTCAGCTTGTAATTGGCGATGTAGCCCTCATCCTTGAGGATCTTCGCGATATCGCCCTTCAGCCGCGATGCCGGCACATCCACCTTGGGGTGACGCGCGGCTAGGCCATTGCGAATGCGCGTCAGCATGTCGGCGATCGGATCGGTTGTCGTCATTCCCTCACACTCCTTCGCATCACTCTCTAGCCCTTACCAGGAAGCCTTGATCACGCCGGGGACTTCCCCGGCCAGGGCCAGTTGGCGGAAACAGATGCGGCACAACTTGAATTTTCGTAGGAACCCGCGCGGGCGGCCGCAGCGGAAGCAACGGTTGCGATGCCGGCAGCTCAGCTTCGGCTTGTGCGCAGCTTTCGCAATCGCGAGCTTTTCGTCTCTTGCAATTTTGGCGGTGGTGGCCATGTGTCTCCTGCTACTGAGTGCGGAACGGCATTCCAAGATGCTTCAGCAACGCCAGACCCTCCGCATCGGTCTTGGCGCTGGTGGTAATGCAGATATTCATTCCCTTGGCTTTGTCGACCTTGTTGTAGTCGATCTCCGGGAAAATCAGCTGGTCATGAATGCCCAGCGTGTAATTGCCGCGGCCGTCGAAAGACTTGGCCGAAACACCGCGGAAATCGCGAACACGCGGTAGCGATACGTTCACCAGCCGGTCCAAAAACTCATACATGCGGTCGCCCCGCAGGGTGACCATGCAGCCGATCGGGTTGCCTTCGCGCAGCTTGAAGGCCGCGATCGATTTGCGCGCCTTGGTAATCACGGGCCTTTGCCCTGCGATCTGGCTCAGCTCGTTGACCGCGCCGTCCATCAGCTTGCCGTTTTGCGTCGCCTCACCCAGTCCGATATTGAGCGAGATTTTTTCCAGCTTCGGCACCGCCATGAGGTTCTTGTAGCCGAATTCCTTGGTGAGCGCCGGAATCACTTTCTTCTGATATTGTTCTTTGAGTCTGGCTGCCATGGTTTACGCCTTCTTGTCGAGGATCTCGCCGCCCTTGCGCGCATAGCGCACCCGCCGCGACGATGCTCCCGTGCCTTCCACCCGATATCCGACCCGGGTTGCCACGCCGCCCGAGGTCAGCAGCATCACATTCGAGATCGCAATGGAGCTTTCCCGTTCCGCGATGCCTCCCTTGATCTGGCGCTGGGGGTTCGGGCGGGTATGCCGCTTCACCATCCCGACGCCTTCGATCAGAACCCTGCCGAGTATGCGATCGACATCCAGGACACGGCCAGTTTTACCCTTGTCGCGCCCGGCAATCACCTTGACGTTGTCGTCCTTGCGAATCTTGACCTTTACGGGAACCTGCGGCTTGTTCTGATGCCGCTGTGCGATTTTTCGTGCCATGAGCTAAATGACCTCCGGCGCCAGCGAAACGATCTTCATGAAGCGCTTCTCGCGCAGCTCGCGGGCCACGGGGCCGAACACGCGCGTTCCTACCGGCTCGCCCAATTCGTTGATCAGCACGGCGGCGTTCGAATCGAAACGAATATAGGTCCCATCCTTGCGGCGGGTTTCCTTACGCATCCGCACGATCACGCAGCGCACAACTTTGCCCTTCTTGACCTGCCCGTCGGGCGCGGCTTCTTTCACGCTGGCGGTGACAACGTCGCCTAATCCGGCGCGCAGTCCGAGATCTCCGCCGCGCGGCAAAATGCAGGCGAGCCTGCGGGCGCCGCTGTTGTCGGCTACCTCGAGAATAGTGCGCATCCCGATCATGATCTTGTCTCCTGACTCCTACGTTTCCTGCTTATCGCTTCTTTTTCGACGCCCGCTTTTCCGGGCCGGTCTGAATTCCGATTGCGCTCAGGTCGGTTGTGACCTGCACCGCCTTGCGCAACACTTCTTTTAGCTGCCAGCGCTTGAGCTTGCTCAGCGGCCGGCACTCGATGATGCGCACCACGTCGCCGACCATGGCTTGGCCCTGCTCGTCGTGCGCGTAGAACTTGCGGCGCTTGCTGATGATCCGCTTGTACAGGGGATGGGGCACTCGCCGGATGACTTCGACCACGATGGTCTTAGCCATCTTGGATGCTACGACCGAGCCCACCTTTTCGTTTTTATTGCTAGGGGTAGTTTCCGCCATCGGCTCTTACTTGCCTTTCCCGCTTTTCAACGCCTTTTTGGGGGCTGCTTTCTTCGCGACTGCGGTTTTCACCGCTGCCGTCTTTTTCGCTTTTTGGGGAGCTGCCTTGGGAGCGACTTTCTTCACCAGAGGCGCCGGCGCCGCGGCAGCCGCCGAAGGAGCCACGCCCTTCTGCTTCAGCACCGTCAGAATACGCGCTCGCTCTTTGCGCAGGTTGCGGAGCTTTTTGACCCCGTCCATCTGCCCCATCGACATCTGGAACCGCAGCCGGAACATCTGCTCGGCGCCTTCGCGCAACTGCTTATCGAGCTCGGCCGGATCCAGTGCCCGGAATTTTTCCGCGTTCTCCTTCATATGTCCTCGCTCCGCCTAGTCCAGGCCCTCGCGCGTCACGAGCTTGGTCGGAATCCCGATCTTCGCCGCAGCCAGACGCATTGCTTCTTTTGCGATCAGCAGGTCCACGCCTTCCATCTCGAACAAAATCTTGCCCGGCCGGATCACGCAAACCCATTCTTCCGGCGCGCCCTTACCCTTACCCATACGGGTTTCAGCCGGCTTCTTCGTGATCGGTTTATCCGGAAACAGCCGGATCCATACTTTGCCGCCGCGCTTGATCGAACGCGTCATAGCCACGCGCGCTGCTTCGATCTGCCGCGCCGTAATCCAGCCGCATTCCAGAGCCTTCAATCCGTAATCGCCGAACGCCAGCGACGAGCCGCGCCATGCCTTCCCGGCCATGCGCCCGCGCTGCTGCTTGCGAAACTTCACTTTCTTCGGCATCAACATAGAAGTTCGTCCCTACTCGCTCTTCTCGCCTTCCGGTTTGGCCGGCGGCGTTGCCGGTTCCGTGGCTTCGGGTTTAGTTTCCTGCTTCCAGGCCGGCTGCACCGGCGCCGCCATGGGCGGCAGAATCGCCTGGCGTGTCATTTCGCCAGGAGCTTGCTGAACTGCTCCACCGGCCGCATCCGACACGAACGCCGGACGAGGTCCACGGTCACGCCCGCGGTCTCGATCCCGATCCCGGTCGCGATCCGGCCGAGGCGCCCGCCGAGGTTCCGGCTCGTTCCGCAATCCGCGGCCCTGCGCACCAGGGAGAATTTCACCTTTGTACACCCAGCACTTGACCCCGATCACTCCATAGGTCGTGTATGCCTGGCTGAATCCGAAATCGATATCCGCACGCAGCGTGTGCAGCGGAAGCTGCCCTTGCAGATACCATTCGGTCCGCGCGATTTCCGCGCCGTTCAGGCGTCCGGAGACCCGGACTTTGATTCCCTTGCAGCCGAAACGCAGCGCGGAGTCGACCGCTTTGCGCATCGCCCGGCGGAACGCCACGCGTTTTTCGAGCTGCAGCGCGATCGATTCCGATACCAGCTGCGCATCCAGCTCCGGCTTGTGAACTTCCTGAATGTCGATGAAGACTTCGCGCTTGGTCTTCTTGGCCAGATCCTGCTTCAGCTTCTCGATTTCCGCGCCCTTGCGTCCGATGATAATGCCCGGACGGGACGTGTGAATCGTGATGCGCAGCTTGTTGCCGGGCCGATCCACTTCGATCGAGCTGACGCCGGCGGCCTTGAGCCGTTCGCGCAGCGAATTCTTCAGCTCCAGATCCTCGCGCAGGAGCTTCGCGTAGTCCTGCTTGGCGAACCACCGCGACCGCCAGGTCTTGGTGAAGCCCAGCCGGAATCCGTACGGATGTACTTTCTGCCCCATTAGGCGATCTCCTTCATCCCGGCGTCGAGTTTCTTATCCCCGACCTGGACCACAATGTGCGCCATTCTTCTCTGGTAGCGATAAGCGCGCCCCATGGGAGCCGCCCGGATGCGCTTCATGCGCGGGCCTTCGTTCACGTAGGCTTCCGTGACGATCAGCGTGTCCACGTCGATGTCGTTGTTCCGGTTCTCGGCGTTGGCAATGGCGGACCGCAGTACTTTTTCGATCGACGGCGCGATGCGTTTGTTGACACCGCGAAGAATATGGATCGCTTCGCCGGCCTTCTGGCCGCGGATCAAGTCAATCACCAGGCGCGCTTTTTGCGGCGAGGTTCGGAGGTATCGAGCTTCGGCTCTGGCTTGCATCGTGGTCTCCTTACGACGGCTTCGCCGTCTTCTCTCCGCCTGGCGCGCCACCCGGCGATCCCGGCCCTCCGGCGGCTGCTTTCGCGCCATGGCCCTTGAATACGCGCGTGGGGGAAAATTCCCCAAGCTTGTGGCCCACCATGTTTTCGGTGATGTAGACCGGGATGAATTTCTTTCCGTTGTGAACCGCCAGGGTATGCCCGATAAACTCAGGCACGATGGTCGAGCGCCGCGACCATGTCCGGATCACTTTCTTTTCGTTCTTATCGTTCAAGGCGGCCACCTTGACTGCCAGGTGGTCGTCCACGAACGGACCTTTATGTAGAGAGCGTCCCATGATCGCTACCTTTTCTTCGCCTTCCGCGTCACGATGAACTTATTGGTGCGCTTGTTATTGCGCGTCTTGAATCCGCGCGTGGGCTGGCCCCAAGGGGTCACCGGGTGACGGCCGCCGCTGGTTTTACCTTCGCCGCCGCCGTGCGGGTGATCCACCGGATTCATCGAGACGCCGCGATTGTGCGGCATCTTGCCCATCCAGCGTTTCCGTCCGGCCTTGCCCAGGCTGACGTTTTCGTGCTCGACGTTGCCCACTTGCCCGATAGTCGCCGCGCAATCCACCAGGACCTTGCGGATCTCACCGGAAGGCAGCTTCAGCAGTGCGTACTCGCCTTCTTTAGATACAAGCTGGGCTTGAGCGCCGGCGGAGCGCGCCATCTGCCCGCCCTTTCCCGGCTTCAGCTCGATGTTATGCACCACCGTACCGGCCGGTATATTTTTGAGCGCCAGCGAATTGCCGATCAAAATGTCGGCATCCGGTCCCGAGAGAATCTTGCGGCCGACTTCGAGGCCTGCCGGCGCCAGGATGTAGCGCTTCTCGCCGTCGACATAGTGAAGCAGAGCGATACGCGCGCTGCGGTTCGGATCGTATTCGATCGACGCCACCACTGCGGCAATCCCGTTCTTGTCGCGCTTGAAATCGATTTCGCGATAGGCTTTCTTGTGCCCACCGCCACGGAATCGGGATGATACGCGGCCCGTACTGCTCCGTCCGCCAGTGCCCTGCTTGCCTTTGACCAGGCTTTTTTCGGGCTTCTGCTTGGTAATCTCCTCGCGCGAGACCACCGTCTGGAAACGGCGCGTCGGCGTTGTAGGTCTGTATGTTTTGACCGGCATTCCTTAGATCTCCGCGTACTCCGGCATCTTCTCGCCGGGTTTCAGCTTCACGTAGGCTTTTTTCCAGTCGGCACGGTATCCGGCGAACCGGCCGCGCCGCCGCAGCTTGCCCGCGGTGGTGGTGGTCCGAACATCCGAAACCTTAACTTTGAACAGGAGCTGGACAGCCTGCCGGATCTGCGTCTTATTGGCGTTCGCGTCGACTTCGAAACACAACGTGCGCTCGGAATCTTTCTTGGTGACGCCCTTTTCCGTGACGATGGGCCGCTTGATCACTTCCATCAACGAATTCATTGCAGGCCCTCCGAAAGCTTCCTGGCCGCGGCTTCGGTCAGCAGCACTTGCTGATGCCCCAGCAGGTCATATACGTTCACGTCGCGGCTGGCGACCAGCTTCACGCCTTCCAGGTTGCGGCTGGAGAGCTCCAGATTGCGATTCTCGGTATTGTCGACCAGCAGAACCGTGCGCGCGATATCGAGAGCGTCGAGCGTCTTGCGCATCAGCTTGCTCTTGGCCTCGCCGATGGCAAACTCGCTCACGACGCGGAGTTCGCCGTCCCGGAGCTTTGCCGACAATGCGCTGCGCAACGCGCCTAATTGCATTTTCTTGGGAAGCTTGTAAGAGTAATCGCGCGGTTGCGGACCGTGCGTGGTGCCGCCGTGACGCCACAGAGGACTGCGGATGGAGCCCATGCGCGCCCGCCCCGTGCCCTTCTGCTTCCACAGCTTCTTGCCCGATCCGGCCACTTCGTGCCGGGTTTTGGTTTTCGCCGTTCCACGCCGGGTGCCGGCCAGATGATGCCGCACGGCCTCATACAGAAGCGCTTCGTTGACCGGCGCGCCGAACACGGCGTCCGCCAGGTCCAGCGTGCCCACTTTCTTGTTGTTCAGATCGATGACGTCTACGCTGGGCATGGCTACTGTCTCGACCTCCGTAACACGACGTATCCGCCGTTGGGCCCCGGAACCGCGCCCTTCACCAGGATCACGTTGTCCTCGACGTCCACCTGGACAATTTCGAGGTTCCGCACGGTGACTCGGTCCGTTCCCATGTGTCCGCCCATTCGCATGCCGGGGAAAACGCGCGAGGGAAAGCTCGACGCGCCAATCGATCCGGGCGCGCGGTGAAACATGGAACCGTGCGTATCGTCGCTTCCGCGGAAGTGATGGCGCTTGACGACGCCCGCGAACCCACGGCCCTTGCTGATGCCGATGACGTCCACTTTTTCGTTGGGCTTGAATTCGTCGGCGAGCACGCGGTCGCCCGGTTTCAAATCGCCGTTTGAGCCTTCACCCAGCCGGAACTCGCGCAGAAACCGTACGCCTTCGGCGGACGACTTTTTCAAGTGTCCCGTCGCCGGCTTGTTGATGCTCGATTTCTTGACGTATTCCATCAGACCCAGCTGCACAGCGTCGTATCCGTCGATAGCCGGAGTCTTCCGCTGCACCACCACGCATGGACCGGCCTTGAGCACCGTCACCGGCACCACCTGGCCGTCGGCGCGGAACACCTGCGTCATCCCGATCTTTTTTCCTAGAATCCCTGGACTCATTGTTTGACTCCACCTGACGCCTGGCCCCTGGCCCTGGGCGTCTGGCCGCTACTTGCCTCTGCCAAATGCCTTGATTTCCACATCCACGCCCGCCGGAAGATCCAGCTTCATGAGCGCGTCAACCGTGTCCTGCGTGGGCTCGAGAATATCGAGCAGCCGCTTGTGGGTCCGGATTTCAAACTGCTCCCGGCTCTTCTTGTCCACGTGCGGGGAACGCAACACCGTGTACATATTCCGGACCGTCGGCAGCGGGATCGGTCCCGCTACCTGCGCGCCGGTCCGCTTGGCCGTATCGACGATTTCAGTCGTCGATTGGTCCAGGACCCGGTGATCGTACGCCTTGAGGCGAATGCGAATGCGTTCTTTTAAACTTGCCATTTGTTCTCCACAGCCCCTGCGCCAGAGGCGCCAAGGCCGCCACGCAAGTGGCTACTCCAGAATCTCCGCTACCGTTCCGGCGCCCACCGTGCGGCCGCCCTCGCGAATCGCGAAGCGCAACCCTTTCGCCATGGCGACCGGCGTGATCAGCTCGACTTCCAGATCCACGTTGTCTCCCGGCATCACCATTTCCATGCCCGCCGGCAACTGCGCGACTCCCGTCACGTCCGTGGTCCGGAAATAGAACTGCGGACGATACCCCTTGAAGAACGGCGTGTGACGGCCGCCTTCGTCTTTCGACAACACGTACACCGTACCCTTGAACTTCTTGTGCGGCTTGATCGAACCCGGCTTCGCGATCACCTGACCGCGCTCCACGTCATCTTTTTCAATGCCGCGCAGCAGCAAGCCGACGTTGTCGCCCGCCTCGCCCGTATCCAGCAGCTTCTTGAACATTTCGATGCCGGTCACAACCGTCTTGCGAGTGTCGCGGAATCCCACGATCTCCATTTCCTCGCCGACCTTGCAAACGCCAGCTTCGATACGGCCCGTCACCACCGTGCCACGGCCCTGGATCGAGAAAATGTCTTCGATCGGCATCAGGAACGGCTTGTCTTTTTCGCGAGCCGGCTGCGGGATGTAGCTGTCGACGGCTTCCATCAGCTCGTCCACCGACTTTTCCCACTTCTCTTCTTTGTTGAGCGCGCCCAGGGCGCTCACTTTTACCACCGGCAGATCGTTGCCCGGATATCCGTAGCTGGTCAACAGCTCGCGGACTTCGAGTTCGACCAGTTCGAGCAGCTCGGGATCGTCCACCATGTCAACCTTGTTCAGCGCGACCACGATGTAGGGCACGCCGACCTGGCGGGCGAGAAGAATGTGCTCGCGCGTCTGGGGCATGGGACCGTCGGTCGCCGCGACGACGAGGATCGCTCCGTCCATCTGCGCCGCGCCGGTGATCATGTTCTTGATGTAGTCGGCGTGACCCGGGCAATCGACGTGCGCGTAGTGCCGCTTGGCCGTCTCATATTCCACGTGCGCCACTGCGATCGTGATGCCGCGCGCTTTTTCTTCCGGCGCGTTGTCGATCGAATCGAAGCTCCGGAATTTCACCTTCGGATTGTGCTTGGCCAGCGTCTGCGTGATCGCCGCAGTCAGCGTGGTCTTGCCGTGATCGATGTGTCCGATGGTGCCGACGTTACAGTGCGGCTTGCTACGATCAAATTTTTCCTTCGCCATGTATGTCTCCCCTGTATCCGAATCAAGAACCTAAGAAACAGCCTTGCCCTGCGCCCTGCTGGTAATCTCTTCCGCCACGCTCTTGGGCACTTCTTCATACCGCCCGAAATGCATGGTGAAAGCCCCCTTTCCAGCACAGTGGGATCCGAAGCTTGGAATTCACGTGACTTGAAGTCGCGGC
>JADMIO010976105.1_pt1 | contig 72317 bp, 63 predicted proteins | sample 8958161 | NCBI WGS metagenome assembly JADMIO01 (sample SAMN16585339, study PRJNA669376) | soil metagenome | isolation source: Crop rotation soil | place: USA: Cullars Rotation, Alabama | collected 2011 | reverse complement strand
GCGACAACTTGTCCACGTGGAATTCTAAGCTTAGGATCCCAATGTGCTGGAAAGGTTCGGGGCGGCTTCGATGGCAGGCAATCTTCTCGCGATTCATTCCGAAAGCGTTGCGGGAACGACCAATGCCACGAAGCTCAATGGATCAACCTTTGTGGATGCGTGCGCGAAACTGGGCGACGCGGCGAGCCGGTTGACGACGGTGGCGATGCATTCGGCGACGGAGGCAGCGCTGAAGAAGTTGGACCTAATCGATTTCCTTCCGGACAGCGAAGGGAAACCGAGCCTGGCAACCTTTCAGGGCCGACGGGTGGTCGTGGATGATACGTTGCCGACCCGGGCTGGCAGCACCGACGGCACTGTTTACACGACTTATTTGTTTGGCCAGGGCGCCTTCGCTAAAGGAGTGGCTCCTTTGGACGGAAGCCCGCTTCAGGATGGGTTTGGAACTGAGGGTGTCGAAATCGCACGGTCGGCGCTGGACAGCGATACCCTGTTCATCAATCGCCGTCGTTACATCCTGCATCCCCGCGGAGTGAAGTTCACGAGCGCTTCCGTGGCTGGTGATACGCCGACGAATACCGAACTGGAAACGCAAACCAACTGGGTGCGCGTTTGGGAAAACAAGAACGTTCGATTGGTCGCCATCACACACAACAATTAGTCCGGAGACCGGACTAGCCTTCACTGCGTGGTGAACCAATGGGCAGTGGCGCGGGAAATAACTGCGCCACTGCCTCAACCTGAAAAAGAAAACTTTGATTTATGGGTAAAGAAATTCCTCGAAGCTTTGAAAAGATTCGGAGCGGTGAACATATCCAGTATCTGATGTTCACGAATGTGGCGGCGGCAAATGCTGCGGGTGCGACAGCAGCGAAACTTCCCAGGCGTTGGATTTATCTGACGGCTGGCGGGACAGGGTCGGTGCCGTGCATGGCGTTCAGCGATGGCACGAACTGGAAGCAAGTTGCGATCGGCGCTAACGCCATCTGAGGGTCCTCCCGGACTGCCATCATATGAACAACATACAGACTGGTTTATATCCAATCATCAGACGGGTTCGGCGGCCACTGCTGCCGCCGGAGCCCATCAACGAGAACAAAGCCGCTGCGACACCGCAGCCGTCAACTTCCCCGCCGGCAAGGCAAGGCTCGGCTGTAAAGCCGACGAACCTGAACGCTGCAAAATCCGACTCACACGCAAATGCAGAGTAATCGTAACTGGCTTATGGTGTGGCTCCAGCAACGGCGTCGGCGCAGGAAGGCCGGCGCTGTGCCTGGTCCGCCGGTTACGCCTGGGAACTTGCAGGGGACCGATATGTTTACGTTTATCCGGCTGAATTGGCAGGACTTGTCGGCGGATGAAACGGAGTTCCGAATTCATAAGAAGGTCGATGCGGGGAATTTCACGCTGTATCAACAGGTGGCGGCGAATACGGTCCAGTTTGATGACTCAACGGTATCGTTTGGATCAACTTACACGTATTACGTCACCGCATTCAACGCGAACGGTGAATCGGCCCCTTCCAACACAACCGTAATTCCATTTGGGTCCTGAGCGAAGAAAACCAAATGGCTTTAACACTCATAAAAGAAGATGGCACTGGAAAAGTGGATGCGAACAGCTACGCGAACGTGGCGGACGGTGACGCGTACTTCGACGGTCATGTCTATGCGACGACTTGGACGGCGGCGTCCAATGCGAACAAGGAGAAGGCGCTCGTTATGGCGACGCGTCTGATTGATTCACAATACCAATTCAACGGCTGGAAGGCGCATGACAGCCAGGCGCTGCAATGGCCGCGGGAGCGATGTCATGATCCGGACAAAGGTCCGGCCGTGTCCTTCATGCTGCTGGCGAATCTGGGAACTTATGTGGAAGCGGATGAAGTTCCGAAAGCAGTGATCGATGCCACTTGCGAGATGGCGAAGGAGCTTTTGCTTCTGGATCGTACAACGGCTCCTCCTGGGGAAGGAATCTCCTACACGTATGCCGGCACGGACGGGACCGGCTATAGCAAACGGGATGTGAGGCCAATCATTTCGCATGTCGCACAGGCGATGCTATCGAAGTTCGGGACCCTCATCAGCGCCGGGTCGGGAAATGTCAGTCTCATTCGGGTTTAATCAACAAAACATTGAACATCAGTATGACAAACATGAATGCATCTGAGTTTATGAAAGTGGTGGATCATGCGGCGGCAATGAACGATCGCTGGTTGTTCCTGGCTGCCTTCACGCTGCTGCTGTTTGTGTGCGGCACTGTCATCTACTGGCTCGTGAAACATTTGCAGGCGGTGGTCACCGAAAACCGATCCGCAAGTGACGCTCACAAGGGAGCGCTGGAAAAGATCATCAACAATCAGAATGAAACCGCTTTGAAACTGGCGGTATGCATCGAGCGCAATAGTGTGGCGCTCCATGAATGTACGTTTGAACTTCGCAGATTTAAAGAACAGGTCTAAAGGTTTATGAAGAAACTGCTAATTGTAGGAATCATGGGACTGGCCGCCGCGGGCTGCACTGCTGTGAAGCCGCTGAAGCCTGGCACAGGGCGAATTCAATCGAGCACAGGAACCAATGGCGTGAGAAGCCTGGTGAGTGAAATGAAGCAGCCTGAGAATCCGGCGCAATCAGCGAGTCAGAGCTTTGAGCGGTCAACTGAGACCGATCTGCCCCTGGCGAAGGGGACAATAGTCACGGAAAGGACTCCTGATAATAAAGTCGAGAGGACAATCGTGCTGAGCGAGCCGACGGTTCAGAAAACAAAAGTCACTGAGCGCGCCGGCACTGAAATCGGCGCAGCTCAAAAGGACAAGGCGCGGGAACTCGGCGCCAAGCTCGCCAGTTTGAAGGGCGTGGTGTGGGTGGGCGTGGGATTGTTTTTGTTTGGCTTGGTGACACTGTTTTATCCGCCATTGCGGGCAATTATCGGAAGTGTGACGACCAGCATTGCGATTACTGCCGGCGGGGTCGCGCTGATGGTTCTCCCGTCGTTGATTGTGGGCAATGAGCTTTTGATTCTGGGCGGCGTGGTGCTGGCGGTCGGAGGCTGGTTCCTGGCGCATCGGCACGGCCAATTGCGCGGCTTGATCGACGCGAATAAGAACGGAGTGGACGACCGACTGGAAACGCAGAAAGTTAGCTAGCTGAGGGAGCGAGTAATGTTGCAATCGACGTTGGATGTACTGAAATCCGTCCTGCGATCAGATCCCACGCTGTCGGCGGCGGAGCGAACGCTATTGCTGGCTCAGATGCGGAAGGGTGGCAGGCCGAATCCGGTGGAAGTTACGGTAAAATGTGAGGTCCGTTTGATGCGGCGGTCTGAGGTCGCGCGTCGTCTGTCGTGCTCACTACGGACCGTCGATAGGCTTAACGCCAGCGGTTTGTTACAAAAACGGCAGTTGCCAGGCAGGCTCAGAGCATCCGGCTTTCTGGCGAGTGAGGTAGAGGCCTTAATTCTGACCTCCCCGACAATTAGTTCGCCAGCAACCGCGGATTTGAATTAGTCATGGTGGGGCACTCCGGTGCCTGGGCGATTGCCCTTTCCAGTTCGGATATGAGAGCGTTGGCTTTCCCGTTGGCAGCTTTCCAATTCTTCCCGGTCATCTTCTCCAAAATCGCCCGTAGCTTAACAATAATGTCGCGGGGCTGTTGACCGGCAGGGCCACTGGGAGAAACGGTTTCACCGATGATTGAGGGGAGAGCAGCGACTGCGCGGCCGGCGGCAGCCTCTCCAACGTGCGTATAATGCCTGGTCATGGCTGGATTGCTATGGCCAACGATTGATTCGACAACGGCCAAGGGGGCGTTGCTCTCTCGACACAGCGAGACAAAGGTGTGCCGTAATGAATGGAAACCGACTTCCACGACTGCTCGTCTGCCGGTGCCGGGACCAGTACCCTGCTTGTATATCTGGACCTCCTGGGAGACGAAGTGGTCCTGGATGCTATCAATAATTCGTTTCTTTCCTGTCCCGCCCGCGGCGTACGCCTGAGCAGTTTCTGGCAGAACGAAATCTTTCCGTTTATGCCGAGGAATCTGCTCGATGACCGAGCGCAAGACGGGATGTATTGGAACGATTACGGGCCTGGGATTGCGGCGGGCGGTTTTGCTTGGAACGCGGCGGATGATTCCACGCATTAAGTCGACTTCATTCCACCGCAGCGTCGCACAATCTTTGAGCCGCAGGCCACTGTAAACTCCCAACCCAAAGAGAGTACGAAACTCGCCTTTGGCGCTTTGGCAAACTCGCTTTAGTTCCTCGACGTTAAGCTCTCTTCGACTTGAAGTCTCAAGCTTCTTGCGCTGGATGTTCTCCCAGGGATTCTCGGAAATTCGGGCTTTGCGCTTCAGCACACGGAAAACCAATTCCAGGACCCTTATGTGTTTGTTAAACGTATTCGGCGAAAGACGACCGTGGTTGAGCTCGCCCGCGTACTCTTCCGCAATATCGTGGTTTATATCGCGCAATGCCGGCGCCTCGGGGTGCTTCTCTATAACCCAGGTAACGAACTGGCCAAACTGGCCTTGGTAAACCGCGAGCGTGTCGGGACCAGTGTCGGGTCGATTGGCCGATTCAAGATAAGCGGACCAGGCGTCGTTGATCGTAGTGGGAGGGTTTAGCTCGTCCTCGATTTTCGCCAATTCTGATTTACGGCCTTGCAATCTCCCGGTCAACGCCTGCAATGCCTCGACCTCGGTGGCAACAGTGAATTGAGCCATCCACTTTGTCTTTGCTTCCTCCGCTTCACGTTTGTTTGTGATCGGCTGGCCTTGTTCGTCTCGCAGAGCTCGCAAAAAGGCTTTTCCATTGACGCGCCACTGCACGTAAAAATTGTCCCCGCGTTTGAGAAGATAACCCGTTCTATGTTTCATGTCCTGTGATGTCCCGTTGTGACCTCAAGCTGCCCGAGAATATTTTCAGACGGGTCAGAAGTCAATCACAAAGCAATCAAAACACTACATATGTTGAACAGTTGAATTAAATACTAGACTCAAAATCTGGTACTCGCAAGGGTGTGTGGGTTCGACCCCCTCCATCGGCACCATCTCACAATCCAATCAGTGCTCCGCGAGAAGGAGTTCGCGCTCCTCACCGGAAGGGAGAATGCGAATGCGCGCCCCTCCAGGCCGAATGGCTACGCAACGGACGAGAACATTAGTGCCACTAACGCGAATGGTCGCTTCCTCCTGAATTTCGAAAGTAACATCGTTAATCATCGCCAGAGGACGATTGCGAGCGATGGAAATGCCCTTGACGACGAAACCGGCTGGGCCGGCTGACACGGGGGGAAGCGCGTAAGTTTGGATGGCTGCAAGGACATTCGTCGCGGGCGAGGGTGATTTGCGGGTGATTTGCACGTCGCGAATACGGTTCAAGTCCTCTTTATGAAGGACGGAATCCTGGCCGTACTTCATCCATTCCACGACTTCATTGAAACCAAAACGGTCTTCCGCTTCGATAAAGGCATTAATTTGTCCGCGAGTGTAATGGTTTTGGAGGATGAGTTTTTTGTCATCATCGTCGCCAACGGAATTCATCAGGAGATAGGCCACTAATTCGCAAAATCCTTCGTGAGCGTCGCTGCCGAGGGTCTTGAGGCGGGCCGGAGGAATATTTTCGAAAACCCAGGCATGGGTCAATTCATGCGCGCAGACGGCCCGCAATTCTCCGCGGGGCAAGCCGCTCAAAACGCTGATCTTGTGTTGGAGTTTCCCGTTGTTCGTGCGGGACTGCGTATAGCCGAGAATATTCGGGCATTCGTAATCGTGACCAGGCAGAGAAAATAACGCCGTCAGGTTAATGCGGTCGACGACGGCAGTTTCCAGATTTTTTGCCGGAAAACTGATAAAGCGTGAAAAGAGCCGATCAAGGGCGCTTTGGACATCAGCGATCGTTTGCTTGGCGTCATCATCATCCAAAACGGCATTTTTGACATCACGCTCGCAGAGAAAACGGCCATCGGAGAGTGCCGTGTAGTCTTTTTTGACGGGCAGGCCGCAACGGAAGCAATTGTTCGGCAGCTTCGCGCAGTCTGGACAGATGAGTCGTTTCTCCTGGGTGACTTTGTCTGTGACGATAAAGACTTTATCGCCGAGGAGAGCGGCACAAACGGCGCAACGATCGGGGTCCGCCGAAGCGATCGAGGCGGATCCCAGGACAAAAATGAGCACAAAACTCCAATATCCAGACATTAATGGACGCAGGCCAGGCATAGGACTCTGGCAGCTATTTTAGTGCCAGCAGAAAGTTTGGTTGCAGATAAGGCCGGTTTTCGCAGTATAAAACCCCATAGTTGGATGAATTCAGGTTAAGAGAATCAGGTATGCGGTTTTTTGGGTATGATAAGAATTGAATGGTTGCTGGCGGCGGTCTTGATTTCGCCATGGCCGGCCATTGCGGCTGAGCGTCCGTCGGCTGCCCTGCCATCATCGATTCTTAACCAACGCGCGGCGCAAATGACGGGCATGCTGGTGGAGAACCGCGACGGCGAGAAACTGGGGCGGATCCGGTCACTGATTATTGAAATGCCCGGGGGTGACGTGAAATATGTGATCATCGCTTCAGGCGGTGTCCTGGGGGTAAAGTCACATCTGAGGATTGTACCGGCAGCGAATGTAATGCTGGCGACCTCGAAGAAAAGGACGGCTTGCGTGGAAGTGAACCTGCGGCGGTGGAAGGAGGCGCCACCGTTTCGCAAGAAAAGCCTGACGGAACTCTCGGATCCAAAAGTGGCGGAGGAGATCGCCAAATTCTATGCGGGGAACACGACACGCTCGCCGCAGGAAAAAAACCTTGAAGAACACGCGGGACGATCCACAGGTCATAAGCCGGCTCCGCACCCGGCGGGCTCTCTTAAACTGGTCAGTGAAATCATCGGCCGGCCGGTCATGGGCTTCCACCAGGAAAAAATCGGAGACTTGTATGACCTGCTGGTGGATCTGGAAGGACAAAAGCCCAGCTTCGGGATACTCGCGGTGGCGCGACAAAGCAGAAAGGATTACACCTTCGCGGTGCCGCTGGCGGGGTTGGTCCCCGCCGGCAACCATTTCCTGCTCAGGACCAATCGGACTGCTTTCGATCAGGCATCGGTATTCGATCTAGCCTCGTGGAAGGCGCCTGCAACAAACGGACTTTATCGCTTTAATGTGCTGGAGGCCGACAACACGGGTCAAAATGCGCGGGATCGAAATCCGCGCAGTTTGACGGCGGAGGACCAATCCGAATCACCGAAAGACCTGCAAATCACGCGGCAGCTTCGACAATCTTTGATGGGAGATAGCACGCTGTCGTTTACCGCCAAGAATATCAAAATCATTACTGTTGAGGGCCAGGTGACCTTGAAAGGCCCGGTAAAAAAATCGCAGGAAAAAATGACTATCCAAAAAAAGGCGGAAGCGATTGCCGGAGCGACGAAGGTTGTCAATTTATTGGAAACGGAAGCCGAGCACTGAAAGGCCCCATCTAGTGGGTGGATCAGGAAGTCGGCGAATGGCGTGATCCGCATTAGTGCGGACGGCCTTTGGGCTAACCACCCCATATTCACAAATCAACCGGCAGGAGACACTCGGGAGGCAATGAGTTTAGTCGAAGAGAACATTGTGAATTTTGACCCGGTCTTGCGAGATCACCGAGCGGCCATGGCTGCTCTCCGCGAAAACCTGGACCGGTTGAAAAAGACTCTGGCCGGGGACGATGATTTTTCTTCAGCGCCCGAAGTCAGCGCGGAGTTTGACGGTTCACCGGACGACGCAAAAGAAGTGCGTAGTCATTGAAGCGAGATCGAGGATCGTCTTCGACTCGTCTCAGGATCGGTGCTCCGTGGGATTCCATCCTTGCCAATCAAATGCCTGATCCCCATCGTGAAATTGGTCCTCTCCCACAATAAGCACACCTTCGGCGTATTTTGACGCAGAATACTGCATCAAATTGAAGACGCTGACCAATTCTCCAAACCAGGCCGGAAAGCGTGTCGTAAATTTCAGCTCGAGGATCACCACCTCGCCGAAAATCAGAGTCGGGCGAAACATTTGCACGGGCGCTCGCGCCTTAAAATAGGGCTCAATCTGAACGTTCCGGTCCATAGTGACGCGGAGAGAATTATCGTGAGGGCTGACCCAGGCCTCCCGCATATAAGTGTTATGCGTTTTGGGCCGGGCATTCATTTGATGCTGGAGCAGGTTAAACTTTTGTAGAGTGGCCAGGTGGCGGGCCTCGCTGGACAATATCTGGTCGGCTTCAGGAAGCTGCCCGGCGAGCAGCAGCGGAACCGCGTCGCGGTGGACAGGACACCGCTGCTTCAAAATACAATTATCCTGGCGGGCTTTGATCTCAAAAAATATCGGCGTCCCAGGCTTTTCATCGTAGTAACGCAGACGCAATTTAAAGCGATTTTTTGAGCCATTAATCGAGGATTGATAAGTTTTCAGATCGTCCGAGTCCAAGTACAAAGTATGGACGGCGTAAGAGCAAGTGGGGGATTCAGCGCCGTAATCATCCAATTCGAGGTAACTCCTGACGAAGTCACGGAGCTGGGGGGTGATGGCTTCGTCGATCAAATATTTTAATTCGAAACGTTGCGCTTGGATTCGATGGTCCTGGGCCATGGCTTGTCAAAAAAGCGAGTGCAGACTTTAAGCAACACCGGTAATTTGGTTTGGTGCAGTAGTGTAAAAAATGATATGCTGCCGTGCAATGCTCAACTTGTCGCGATCCGTGGGAATCAGGAGGAGTTAAGACGATTATTCATCACTCCCCAATCTTTTGATCATGCCATTTTATCACGATTTTTTGTACACACGCGGGAGGTTGCGGCTGTTGTTGTCATGCGCTTTGCTCGCGGGCAGCGGATCAATTGGCCGGGCGGGTGTCATCATCAACGAGGTCATGCATCATCCAGCTTCCGGCAATTTGCTCGAAAGTTATGTGGAAGTTCGCAATCTGGATAATTTCAGCACGAACATTTCCGGATGGCGCTTCACTAAAGGCGTTGATTTTGTTTTCCCGACCAACACCGTCATTGGTCCGGCTGGCTATCTCGTGGTAGCCGCCAATGGGTCTGTCTTTGCTACCAAATACCCCGGCGTGCCAAATTTTGTCGCCGGCTTTTCAGGTTCCATCGGGCACCACCTGGAACTAAAAAATGGAGCGGGCCAAGTCATCCATGAATTGCAATTCAGTGATGACGGTGACTGGGCGGTGCGTCAGATGAAACCAGCGTCATACGGACACCAAGGGTGGGAGTGGCATGCGGCTCAGGACGGGTTTGGGTCGTCGCTCGAGCTGGTCAATGCCGGCCTCGCCACCACCTTAGCTCAGAACTGGGGGCCGAGCACGGTGAGCAATGGTACACCTGGGGTTGCAAATTCGACTGCCAGCACAAATGCCGCGCCGTTTATCAGTGAGGTTTCTCACTCGCCGGTCATCCCCCGATCCTCTGACGTCGTAACGATCTCCGCGCGAATCACTGACGAGCGCAGCAATGGGATCGTTGTATCGCTTTTCTATCGGGATGCGACGAGCACGAACCCTCCAGCCTTCACGAGCATTCCCATGGTGGACGACGGCTCCCACGGCGATGGCCTGGCTGTTGATGGAATCTTTGGGGCGCTGCTTCCCGCCCAGCCAAACGGCACCGTAGTCGAGTTCTATCTTCAGGCGACAGACCTCGACTCCAACCTGCGGGTGTATCCCAAGGTCATCGCGCCGACCAACTCTCTGCGAACCGCGAACCTGCTCTATCAGGTTGACGATAACGAATACACCGGGGCGCAGCCGTTGTACCGGATTATCATGACCGAAATGGAGCGAGCCGAACTGTATGCGATCGGACGCAAGTGCCCCGAGGAAGACAGTGACGCCGAAATGAATGCCACCTGGATCACGACGGACGGGGTTGTGAGCGGGGGAACGACCGTGCAAGTGCGTTACAACACCGGGGCGCGTAATCGCGGCCACGGTTCGCGCGACTCAAATCCGAACAATTACCACGTCAACATCCCTTCGGATCGACTGTGGAAAGGCCAGGCCGGGATCAATCTGAATTCGCAGTTTGCCCACAACCAGGTTCTGGGCAGCGCAATTTTTCGTCGCGCCGGGCTGTCCATGCCGAACTCGGCCGCCGTGCAAGTGCGCGTCAACAGCACCAACATCCCGGCACTCCCCGGGTTGCCTAATAATAATTCTTACGGTTCTTATGCGGGGAACGAACAATACAATAAGGATTTCATTCAGCGCACCTTTGCCTCCGATAGCCAGGGGAATGCTTATCGCGGCATTCGTGATCAATTACTGTGCGACCCAGCCCTCAACAGTGTGGCCGATTTGGCCTGGCATGGGCCGAATATCAACCAGGCCGTTTATACCAACGCGTACTTCAAAGAATCAAAGGCGTTTGAAAATGATTGGTCGGACCTGATCGATCTTTTTGCGGTCTTCAACAGCACGAATGGCCACGCCGCCACCAGCTATGCGGCCGATGTACAGCAGCGTATTAATGTCGAGGAATGGATGCAGTACATGGCGGTGAACACGCTGCTGGACAATAACGAGACTTGCCTGGCAAACGGTGCGGGCGACGACTACGGCCTGTACCGGGGCGCGATCGACACGCGCTTCCTGGCATTGCCTTACGACCTGGACGACGTCCTTGGCCAGGGGTCATTGGTTTCTTCACCGCGGCACAGCATTTTTCGTATGACGGCCGTGGCGGCAATGGACCGCTTCATGAAAACCCCGCAGTTCGCGCCGATTTATCATAAGTGGCTGAAAATTTACGCGGACAGTTTGTTCGCACCCGCCGAATTGAATCCCGTTATCGATCGAACGCTGGGGGATTTTGTGCCCCAGGTGAATCGCGACAACATGAAGGCCTACAATGTTTCGCAGGTGAGCAATGTGCTAGCGCAAATTCCATTGACGCTTACGGTTTCCAATAGTCTCACGGTGCAGAGTGGGTTTCCCCGCACAACGATCGCTTCGGTAACATTATTTGGAACCGCGAACGCGATCGAAACCCGGTCCGTGAACGTGAACGGTTCGCCAGCGGCCTGGACCGCCTGGCAAGGACGATGGACTAATACAATATCTTTGTCGCCCGGTGTTAACCATGTGCTGATCGACGCCCTCAACGAAACCGGCGTCAGCGTTGGCAGCACGAACGTGGACATCTGGTATGATGACGCCACCGTTGTGACTACTGGCGGAAGCGTGAACGCCAACACAACCTGGACCGCTGCCGGCGGCCCGTACAGCGTGACGAGCACGCTCACTGTGGCTTCCAATGTCACGCTCACGATCCAACCGGGAACCATTGTCTATTTGGGCACGGGCGTAAACCTGAGTGTGGCCAATGGGGGACGTTTGCTGGCGGAGGGGACGATTGCCGCACCCATTCGTTTCACCAGCGCTCCCGGCTCGGGAACGAGCTGGGGTAGCGTGGTAGTGAATGGCGGACCCGGATCGCCGGAAACCAGAATTGCCAATGCATTTTTTGACAACAACAACTCGACCTGCATTGACGTCAATGGCGGCACGGTTTTCCTGGATCACGTTTCTTTCGGCACCACCACGCATCCTTATCTTGCCCTCGACAATGCTTCGTTTCATCTCACGGGTTGCGTTTTCCCCTCAGCGACCACGACGTTTGAATTAGTTCATGGCACCGGGGGTATTAAGGCCGGTGGCCGCGGTATTGTGCGTGATTGTTTTTTTGGCGCAGCAATTGGAAACAACGACGTGATGGATTACACTGGTGGCAATCGCGATTTGGGCCAGCCGATCATTCAGTTTTACAACAATGTTTTCAGCGGAGCCACTGACGACATTCTGGACCTGGATGGCACCGACGCGTGGATCGAAGGAAATATTTTTCTTCATGCTCACCTTAATGCCCCGGGCGGCAATCCGCTGGGAACCACCAGCGCCATCTCCGGTGGCAGCAATGGCAGCGACACTTCGCAGATCACCGCGATCGGCAATATTTTCTACGATTGCGATCAGGCCGCGATGGTGAAACAGGGAAACTTTTTGACGTTTATCAACAACACCGTGGTTCATCAGTCCCACCAGGGCGGCACTGACACCAACGGCGCAGTCGTCGCTTTGGCCGATGAAGGCGTGACGGAGGCGGCGGGGATGTATTTGGAAGGCAACCTGATTTACGACGCGGAGAACCTCGTCCGCAATCTTACCAACGCGCTCCTCACTTTCTCCAACAATCTTATGCCGTATGCGTGGAGCGGTCCTGGCGGCGGCAATTCGACGAACCCTCCGCTTTTGAAATATGTTCCACAATTGGCGGAGACTTATTTTTCTTCGTGGCAGCAAGCTCAAGTGTTGCGCGACTGGTTCAGCCTGTTGCCTGGATCTCCCGCTCGCGCCGCCGGGCCAAACGGACGCGACATCGGTGGCGCCATTCCTTTGGGTGTTTCAATTTCCGGTGAACCGCCCGCCACCAATAATCAAACCACCGCGACTTTGAAAGTGGGCGTGGCGCGAACCGGCAGCGGCATCCCCACCTCAAGTTGGCCGAACGGAGCGGGCTATACTCATTATAAGTGGCGATTGGATGCAGGCGCCTGGAGTTCGGAAACTCCGATCGCGAATCCAATTACGCTCAGCGGACTCGCCAATGGCATTCATCACGTCGAGGTTTCCGGAAAGCGCGACAGCGGATGGTACCAGGACGCAACCGAATTGGCTTCCGACAGTCTGGTTTCAACTTCCCGCTTCTGGCGCGTTGACACCTCCTACGTTCCCTCAATTCTCCCGCGGATTCGTTTGAATGAAATCCTGGCCAGTAATGCAACGTCCCTAACCAACGGGGGAACAACTCCTGATGCCATCGAATTGCTGAATTTTGGCACCACTTCCATCGACCTTTCCGGCATGGGGCTGACGGACAATGCGTCGCTGCCTTATAAATATACCTTCCCCCCCGCAACGCCGGTGCTCGGTCCAGGGCAATACCTGATTGTTTACGCGGATGCGGCCAGCGCCGCTCCCGGCATTCATCTCGGATTCAGCCTGAAAGCCAGTGGCGATGACGTTTCACTCTTTGACAAGCCCACCGCTGGAGGCAGCCTTCTCGACACCGTGACATTCGGAATTCAAATTACCGATTTCTCAATTGGTCGCGCGGCGGATGGAACCTGGGTGCTTGCCAAACCTACTTTTGGATCCGCGAACATTGCCGTGGAACTCGCCGACGAGCATGGTTTAAGAATCAATGAGTGGCTGGCTGATTCACAATTCCTTTCCGACCACGATTTCGTGGAATTATATAATCCGGCGCCCCGCCCTGCCCCACTCGGTAGCTGTTATTTATCAGATGCTGCCGGCGCGCCCGGAAGAAACCCCCTCGGCCCACTTGGGTTTATTGGCGCAGGCGGCTATGCCTCTTTTATTGCCGATGGTGATCCTTCACAGGGGGCCGACCACCTTAATTTCAAACTGGATGCCAATGTCGGCCTGATTCTGCTATCGGACGCTGCCCTACAGCCCATCGATGTTATAACTTATGGCCCGCAACGCACGGACCTGGCCCAGGGACGAAGCCCGAGCGGAAGCGATAATTTTGCGGATTTCCCGCTGCCTACGCCAGGCGGCCCGAATTCCGCGCCCAACGGAGGAACAAGTTCGGTTACAAACATCACGACTACCGCGGTCAATCTCATCACGCTTACGAACGGCTGGAAATATGATAATTCGGGGGGCACGAATCTGGGCACCGGCTGGTCCGCGACGGCGTTTAATGACGCGTCCTGGACCAATGGTTTTCCGTTTTTCGGAACAGAAACTGCCGGTGTTTATCCCTACAACTTTCAGACGATCATTCCGCCTGCGAGCGCCGCTAACGGCCACATTACCACTTATTACCGCACACACTTTCAATGGAACGGCAGCCTCACCAACTTTTCCCTTCTCTCCACTAACTACATCGATGACGGCGTGGTTTATTATTTGAACGGAGTAAAAGTTGGATCGATTCGGATGCCGGTCACTTTCACCTACAGTACGGTCGCCACTCAGCAACTGAACGAAGGATCATCAGATCTGCTGACATTGCCCACGAACAATCTGGTGCTCGGCGATAATGTGTTCGCGGCCGAACTTCACCAAAATTCGCCGGGCAGCTCGGATGCGGTTTTCGGCATGTTTCTCAGCGCCGTTAATTTCATGACGAATGTTATCGTGACGACGACCGTCGGTGTGCCGGTGGTTCTCAACGAAATCCTGGCCAACAACCATTCCCTGACTAATGCCCTGGGCGGAACGCCCGATTGGGTCGAGCTTTACAACACGTCCTCATCGAACTCAGTTGACCTCGCCGATCTCAGCCTAAGCAACGATCCCAATGCTCCGCGGAAGTTTGTGTTCGCTCCGGGCACGATGATTCCGCCTGGCGGTCATCTCCTGATAAATTTCGATAACAACAATCCCGCTTCGACGACCAATACCGGATTCGCTCTCAAAACGACCGGCGATTCTGTGTTTTTGTTCAATAGCATTAGCAACGGGGCTGGCTTGATCGATGCGTTAAATTTCGGACTTCAAGCGGAGGATTTTTCGGTGGGGCGGGTTCCGAGTGGCACGGGAGCGTGGGTTTTGAACGTGCCCACTCCGGGAGGAGCCAACAGTCCCGCCGCCCAGGGGAGTGTGTCTGCGCTGAGCTTTAATGAGTGGATGGCGGACCCCTCGAGCGGGAGCGATTGGTTCGAATTATTTAACGCGGGTTCTCAACCGGTGCCTCTGGGCGGTCTGTTTTTTACCGATGACCTGACCAAAAAAACTCAGTCGCCGGTTCCACCTCTCTCCTTCATTGGGACAGGAGAAAATGCGTTTATCCAGTTTATTGCCGACAACCCGCCCAACCCCGCGGCGGATCATGTGCGTTTCAAAATCGCCAAATCCGGCGGAACCCTGGGTCTTTACTCGCCCGCGGGACTCCTGATTACCGCCGTCTCGTACACGAATCAACAAACCGGAGTTTCCGAAGGCCACTTCCCCGATGGCACCACAAATATTGCGCATTTCTCCACGACTGTCTCACCGGCCGAGAGCAATTTCTTTCCACCAACGAACGTCGTGATCAACGAGATTCTTACTCATACAGATTCACCGCTTGAGGATGCCATCGAGCTGTACAATCCGAGTTTGAGCGCGTTGGATCTCAGCGGCTGGTTTCTCAGCAACAGCAAGGATGATTTCAAAAAGTACCGCATCGCTGATGGCACATCCCTTCCAGCGCATGGTTTTCTTGTGTTTTACGAATACCAGTTTAATCCGACTAATGGATCGTCCATTCCTTTCACGCTGAACTCAGCTCATGGCGACAATGTTTATCTTTCGGACAGTGACGGCCTTGGGAATCTCTCGGGGTACCGTGCCATCGCAAAGCTGGGAGCGGCGGCCAACGCCGTCTCGTTTGGACGCTATACCAATAGCGTGGGCAAAGTGGACTACGTCGCGTCCAGCGCACGCTCGTTTGGGTTTGATAATCCAACCACGCTGGCAGAATTCCGTTCGGGAGCCGGCGCTCTTAATCCGCTTCCTTCAACGGGTCCGGTAGTGATCAATGAAATTATGTTCCAACCTCCCAGCCTCGATGGCACGGACGACAATACTCAGGACGAATACCTCGAATTACTCAACATCACCCCCTATTCCGTGCCACTTTTTGATCCAGCCAATCCAACGAACATCTGGAAGATTCATGGCGGAATTGATTTTACCTTTCCAGGGTCCACGGTATTGGCAGCCCAGGGATCATTGCTACTGGTGAATTTCAACCCCGCCACCGATCCCGGCGCCCTGGCCGGTTTTCGCAGCCGCAACAATGTCTCCAATTCAGTTCCGCTATTCGGCCCTTACTCTGGCAAACTTGGAAACTCGAGCGACGCCATCGAATTGTATGAGCCTGACGCGCCCCAGGCCGCTCCTCACCCGGACGCAGGGTTCGTGCCTTATCTACTCGTGGATAAGGTCAATTATTCCAGCGCCGCTCCATGGCCTGCGGGAGCAGCCGGCACCGGCGCTTCATTGCAACGCCAAAATTCCAGCGCTTATGGGGACGATCCGATAAATTGGTTTGTGGCGGCGCCCACCGCCGGCTACGGCAATGTCACCAACTCCTTCGATGCCGATCATGATGGGCTGCCTGATTCCTGGGAGATTCAATATTTCGGTTCGACCAGCGATCCGCGAGCCGTTCCCGGCGCTGATCCCGACGGCGATGGCTACACTAACCTTCAGGAATACTTCGCTGGAACAGTTCCGACAGACGCCAACAGCGCCTTACGCATCACGAGCATCGAAACCGCGCCAGGGTCCTCAGCGATCCATTTCCAGGCGGTGGCGGGCCGGACCTATACCATTCAGTACCGCTCCAGTTTGGGTTCCGGAATTTGGTTGAAACTGGTGGATGTCCCGGCGCAGGGAACTTCTGGCCCCATTACTATTACTGACCCGAACGTGGGCGCTTCATCAGAGCGCTATTACCGATTGGTCTCTCCCAAGCTCTAAGCAACCGCTACTAATTCGTGGACGGCTTTATCGGGCCGCGCCAAACGCTGCCGCCAAAAGTTGTCACGAACAGGTGATCCTCCGCCTGCGGATCAAATTCAACCCGCTGAATATTGGAAAAGGGCAGGCCTCGGAATGCCGTCCAGGTTTTTCCGTCGTCTTCCGACAACCAAAGACCGGGACCGGGCGCGCCTTCCGTCAACGTCATATAAATCCAACCCTTTTTTCGCGGGTTAAAATAACCGCCAAACGTTTGCGATCCCTCGCGGCCGATTCGATCCCAGGTTTTGCCGGCGTCCGTTGTGGCGTAAAGTCCGCCTTCCTGTTCCTTGCCGGAGGGATCGCAGGTGCCGACGAGAATGTGCGCGCTGTTTGCCGCATCAACGGAGAAGTCCTTGGGGTAGAGCCATGTTTTACCGGCATTTGCCTTCTCCCAGCTTTCGCCCTGGTCGTGAGATCGGTACAGCCCAACTCCATTTGGCAAGAGAGGCGTGCCTCCGCTCGCCCTTCGCGCGCAGACCATGGCGAAGAGCGTTCCGTCAGTGTGACGCAAAACTTTTGATACGCGTTTATTTTCAGCGCTCCCAAGTCCGTTCGTCCTTATGGTCCATGTCTTTCCATCATCGATAGATTTGCCGATGCCTCCTTCGAAAATGCCCGCGTACAGAACACGCGCATTTTTGGCGCTCGTGGGATCGACGACGATCGAAGTCATCGCCTTTAATGGAAGTCCCGTTCCGGCCGGTTTCCAGGAGGCGCCGAAATCCTTTGATACACAAATCCCACCCGGGCCCTTATGTCCGTGGCGTTCGGAAATAATATTATCGTTGGGAATGTCATGGACGTTGGAGAAGGCGCCCCATATTTTACCCGGCACTTCCGGATCGAAGGCGAGTTCATAACAGGTGTTATTCCATGGTGCTTCCGATTTTTCATCCCACCAGATCCAGCTTTTCCCGGTGTCAAGCGAGCGGGCGAATCCAACGTCAGTATAACAAATGTAGTGTCGGTTTGGTTCGAAGGGATCGACGTAATAGTGCCACGTGGTCGTGACGACCAGGCCGTTGCATAGCCAGGACGACCCGGGTCCCGGTTTTTGGTCGGGTGCGGGAGTCGTATGGGCGCTCAGCCAATCCCGCCCTCCGTTGTAAGTAACGTGGCATTCATTGCGCACGAGAATCAGGCGTTCCGGATCGGAATTGCACAGGACCGCACCGAATGGCGCTTCACCTCCCTTATACGTTCGGCCCCGTGACGCCGTCACATAATCAGGCGACACATTGTAATCCTTGAATCGCGGGTCCATATAATAAGTCGCCTTCCAGGTCGCTCCGTAGTCGTCGCTTCGGTACACAGTATCGAAGTTTGGCGGATGGAACCCCGTGCTGGTGTTCATGACATAAACAGTGGCCGGCCTGGCGTCGCTGGTCAGCACCTGTTCATATTGAGAGATCGGCCCATGCGACCATTGATCGGACTTCACTGTCGATTGGTTAAGGCCAGTCCCCATAGCCGATTGCCATGAATCACCTCCATCACGCGACCGATAAACGCCACCCTTGAATCCGCTTTGATCTTTGCTTTTGACGGTGCAGTACAGCACCAATTCTGTTCCGCGCGAACCACCCGCAAAACCTTGCACTTCTTTCCAGGGCAGTCCCTCAGTTTTCGCCAGCCAGGTCTTGCCCGCGTCATCCGAGCGCCAAATACCTTTTTTGGTGGCGGCGAACATAATCTTTCCGGATTTCGTTTGATCGAAGTAAAAGCCAATGACCTCGCCTCGCGGTCCCTCGCATCTGGCCCACTTTTCACCGTTGTCACTCGACCACCAGCACCGGCCGTCCATCGTGCCAACCAGCATCATTTCCGGATGCCCGGGATTGATGGCGACCTCACCGTCCAGAGCTTCCTGGAATTTTGCGACGCGAGAAAAAGTTTTCCCTCGATCACGGCTGCGGCGCAATTCACCGCCGGAAGAAGCGAAAATAATATTGCGATCTTTCGGATGAAATGCCGGCCGGCAACGGATGTCACTCTTCAATTGCAGGTGCGAGATCATTTGCCAGTTCTTTCCTCCATCCTCGGAAAGGTAGGCCCCGCTCATGTCGCAATTCACCATCATTAATTGCGGATCCGCCGGTGATATGGCTGGGGTGAACATCGCGCCACCCCCCGACAAGCCCACAGGTGTCCAAACTTCGGAGGCGCTTAGGACTGGAATGCCCGCGCACGACAAGAATGCCCACGCCAGGAGCGCGGCGAATGTCTTGGAAAAGCGCTTCGCGGACAAAACGTCAGGCGGATCAGCCGCGATAAACAATCATCACGCCAAAATCGGTCATTAGCTTTTGGGAGCCGATGTCAAGGTGCGTGTACGTCAAGGGCGTGAGGCTCACGATGTTCGGTTCACCCACTTTGACCAAAAAATTCGTCACCACTTCATCGAACCGGTCATGACCCACTTCAATGCAATCCGTGTGCTTGATGGTCTTGACCTTCATTTTCTTGTCGGACTCCTTGGCGGCGACTTCGAGCGGCATCAGCGGTTTCTCGATCAGCGCGGCAACCGGCGTCTTATGATCGGGAACTTTCAGGTGCATCTCGACCTTCGCGGCAGCCGACGAAGCCATCGCACTCCGGGCAACGGGCGGCTTGGCGGTCATGGCGCTTTCGGTGCCCGCGGTGCCCGCCCGCGGAGCGTGGGAGTTGCCGGCTGGAATTACAATGGCTTCACCACAGGACGGACAATTGATTTCAGTACCAGCGCCCGAGCTGTCCACGGCCAGTTCCTGATCGCATTTGGGACAATTAAAGATGACATCCATAGCGAGCCTTTCGTAGCAGGTTATTTGGGACGATGGCGCCATCGTATAACGAGGCGAAAAGATCGGCCAGCAGAAAGTTACCTATTGGTAGGTCTTTTCGAACTCCTTGATTCTAGGATAAACCGGCGATGTCGCGGGCGTGCGTTCCTTCACCTGGCCAAAAACTTTCCGCGCTTCGCTGGGATCATCCCGGAAGACAGCCCGGCAGTAATCGAGCTCGATCCAGGCTTTGCGTGGGTCTTGAACCGAACGACCATAAGTCTTGAGCCAGTTGCGCAGCCCCGTAGCGCCTTGTTTTTGGGCGGCCTGCAAACCCGATTCCAGGCCATAGGGCAAACCCGGCAATTGATCGCCGGTAACCACGACCGCGGCGGCTTCCTTTTTTGCCGTCTCCTCCTGCTTTTGCACTTTTTCCCAATACAAAAAAAGATGCCAGCCGCCGTAAATCAGGACGACCACGATAAAGATGCTGATGACTTTCGTCATGATTCCTCAATCCGTTCGATGCGCGCGCCGAGTTGGCGAAGTTTCACGTCGATTTTTTCATAACCGCGATCCAGGTGATAGATGCGATTCACCTGGGTATTGCCTTTAGCCGCCAGGCCGGCAATGACCAAAGCTGCCGATGCTCGCAAATCACTCGCCATCACCGGCGCGCCACTCAAAGGTTTACCGCCCTTCACGATCGCGCTCGGACCTTCGATTTCGATATCTGCGCCCAGACGGGAAAGCTCACTCACATGCATGAACCGGGATTCGAAAATTCGCTCCGTGATGATGCTGATTCCCGGCGTCATGATCATGAGCGCCATCATCTGCGCCTGCACATCGGTCGGAAAGCCTGAATATGGCAGGGTCGTAATGTCCACGGGCTTCAGCCGGCCCCCGCGTTTGACTACGATACCGTTGCCGTTGCAATGAGTTGAAACCCCTGAGTCCTTCAACTTGTCGAAAATCGCGTGCATGTGATCGGAGCGGGCGCCGCGCAACGTCACTTCCCCATTGGTGACGGCGGCGGCGATGGCATAGGTGGCGGCTTCGATGCGATCGGGGATGACCTCATGTTCCGCCCCGTGCAATTGTTTTACGCCGGTAATAGTAATCGTAGGACTGCCGACACCGGTTATCCGCGCCCCCATGGCGATGAGGAAATTCGCCAAATCTGTCACCTCCGGCTCACACGCCGCGCTTTCGATTACCGTTACGCCCTCGGCCAAAACGGCCGCCATCATCACGTTCGCCGTTCCCAGGACCGTTGACCCGGCCCGTCCTCCCAGAAATACCGCGGCACCGGTCAATCGCCTGGCTTTGCAATGAACGTAGCCATTTTCAATCGTCACTTTGGCCCCCAGAGACTGAAATCCCTTCAGGTGCAAGTTGATTGGGCGCGCGCCGATAATACAGCCGCCGGGGAGCGAAACCTTGGCGTCACGCAGCCGGCCGAGCAGCGGGCCCATGATGCAAATCGATCCACGCATCTTCCTGACCAGGTCGTAATCTCCCTCTCCTTTGATTTTTTTGGCGCGAACACGGATCGTGTCGCCGTCCGCGCGCACTTCGGCTCCCAGCCAGGTCAGGATCTGCGACATGAATCGAACGTCGCTTAAGTCGGGAACACGTCGGATCGTGCAGGGTTCGCTCGTCAACAGGGTCGCCGCCAGGATCGGCAGGACGGCGTTTTTCGCCCCGCTGATTTGCACTTCGCCGTGCAGGGGCACCCCGCCTTTTATGAGTAGGCTATCCATTTAAAATTTCATCTCTATTACCCGCGCCTGGACGCGATCATGATTCTCGGGCGGTGAGTGTAATCCTCGATGATGGAATCGACAATCCAGTTTTGTTCTTCAAAAATCTTTCGCAGCTCATCCTGCTGGCCGTCCCCGAACTCGACCATGCACTTGCCCCTGGCTTCAAGAAATTTCTGCCCCTGCCGCGCAATGACCCGATAAAAATCCAACCCATCCGGTCCGCCGTCCAGGGCCCCGCGCGGATCATGGTCCCGCACTTCCGGCTCGAGCAACTCGATCTCAGCGCTGGGAATATAAGGAGGGTTACTGATAATCAGGTAGAAGCGCGCGCCCGCGTCCAGACTTTCGAAAGCGTTGCTCTCAAGGAAACTGATCTTTTCATGCACGTTGTTATGCGTGGCATTTGCCTGGGCGACGACCAGCGCCGCCTTTGAAATGTCCGAAGCGACCACCATTGTCGCAGGAGATTTGGCGGCCAGCGCGATGGCGAGGCAACCGCTGCCCGTCCCCAGATCCAGGGCCCGGGGCGCGCCCTCGCCCACCGCGGCCAGTTGATTGAGAAACTGCCAGCCTTGCTCCGCCAGAATCTCCGTTTCCGGCCGCGGGATCAGCACGTCACGACTGAGCGAAATTTCCAAACCGCAAAAACTCGTGGAACCGATAATATGCTGCAGAGGTTCCCGGGCAGCGCGGCGTTTAATCAGTTCGCGATAAGAGGAAAGTTCAGCTTCCGATAGGGCGCGCTCAAAACTGAGATAAAGAGCCATGCGCTTTAGTTTCAGCACATGGGCCAGCAACAATTCCGCCTGCAGGCGAGGGGAATCCACGGTTTTCCCGGTCAAAAACTCCGCGCTGCGCTGCAGCGCTTCCAGCACAGTCATGTCCGCTCAGACTGGCAGGTGGGAACCGGGGAAGCAAACCTCGCGAATTACAGCCCTCGAAAAACTTCAGAGCGGCATTGTAAACCGCGGTTGCGGTCAGCCGATTACATTCTAGCGCGGCGACTGCGGGGAGAACGGTCAGCGTCCTTTTCCGCATCACGCTGTGCCTGACCAAATCTTCGTTGCAATCGGCCGGCGGTTTTCTCCACTTTGCCAGCGATCTTCAGGCGAGTGCTCCCAGTAACTTTGCCGGCCGCTTCTTTGGCAGCGCCTTTGGTTTCCCGTGCCGATCCCTTCGCGCGATTTTTGGTGCTTGGTTTCATAATAATTGGAGCACCTTACAATCGCAATCACGCCCCGTATATGGGGTCATTCGCCAGTCACGCTGACGCACACTTCAGGATTGGGCAAAGCAGAATGAGGAACCGTTTTCGAGTGCGTGCACCTGGGCACGTCGCAAGCGAAAACGATTCCTCATCTGCTGACCAATCCCCGGCTCTGCCCCGGTTCCAACGCGCTGGCCAATCATACCGTCAGCAGCTCGCGGCTGCGTTCAAAGACGGTTTGCTGGCGTTCCGCGCGGGCCACTGCCGTTTCCGCCTTTTCTTCGAAAAGCGCGGGAAACACGAGCAATGGATAAGGCGTCACCCAGGCCAACGCCGCGGCTTCGTTGGCGGCGCGCCGCAGCCTGAGGCAGGAAGCCGGATCAAATTCAGCGCTGAGTTGCTCGCGCAGCAATTTGATTTTAAGGCTTTCAAACCGGTCTTGTTCGGCCGCCCGAAAGTGAGCGGCCGATGGCTTGAGTTCGAAACTTATCTCCGGTTCGAACCTGGTCCGAATTTTTCTGTTGTTTTTCATTTATGTTTTTTGGTTGTTGTTTGTTGGTTTGGGCGACCATCAGGCAATCGCTATCCAATAAAAAACCCGCGATTGACTGGCAATCGCGGGTTTTTCAGGAAATTTATCTCTTTGGTTAGAAGCTTCCTCCCACGATACCGGGGCAAACATGCCACATGGACGCGCGGTCCAGGACTGGCAGGCTGCGCTGGCAAATTGTAGTCGTCGTCGTTTTCATCTAACCGGGCGGAATAGACAACACTTTTGCCTTCCTGTCAAGTGCCTGCGTTTTTGAAGGTCGGTTAAAAGCAAGGTGAGAAACCGTTTGAAACGGTTTCCCGCTAAAGCAGGGTGTTAATGGCGGGAAGGGGGTTCTTTTTGCATAGGATTTAGCTCTCCAGTGGGCACCCCGCTAAAGCAGGGTGTTAATGAAAGCCGACGGGAGTCAGAAGAATTTTGTCCCACGCCCGTGGCGTGCCGGCACGCAAATAACGCTGTTGGATTAAAAAGGCATCGGGTATCAAATGGCCTTCATGATTTCATGGCGTAATGGGCAGGTACCCTGTCGAAGGATTGGCCAGTGGCTGGCGGTCATGGTAATGGCAATCGCGGCGATGGGCCAGGCCATGGCCGGTGATCCTTTCAGCGAGTTTGTGCGCAGCACAGGGCCTTTGTCGCCCGAGCAGGAACAGAAATCGTTTCATCTTCCGCCGGGGTTCGAGATTCAACTCGTGGCCAGCGAGCCGGAGATTGCCAAGCCAATGAACATGGCGTTCGACCAACGCGGTCGGCTATGGGTGACCGAATCGCGGGAATATCCATTTCCGGCGGCGACGAATCAGCCGGGGCGCGATGCGATCAAAGTGCTCTCGCATTTTGATGCGAACGGAAAGGCGCTCAAAGTAGCTACGTTCGCGGACAAGTTGAACATTCCGATCGGACTATATCCCTACCGTAACGGCGCGGTGGCATTCAGCATTCCGCAAATCTGGCGGTTCGAGGACGCGGACGGCGACGGCGTGGCCGAAAATCGGTCGGGACTTTACGCGGGCCAGGGTTTTGACCTGGACACGCACGGGCTGACGAGTTCGTTCCGAAGGGGATTCGATGGCTGGATATACGCGGACCACGGGTACCGCAACAACACGACCCTCAAGGGGACCGATGGATACGCGATCGTGATGAACTCGGGCAACACGTACCGGATGAAACTGGACGGGTCGCGCGTGGAACAGTTTACGTGGGGCCAGGTAAATCCTTTTGGGTTGATGTTCGATCCGCTGGGCGATTTGTTTTCGGCGGATTGCCACAGCTCGCCAGTGTATCAATTATTGAGAGGGGCTTATTATCCGAGTTTCGGCAAACCGCACGACGGGCTGGGTTACGCGCCGATGATTTGCGCGCACAGCCATGGATCGACCGCCATCGCGGGAATCGTGTTGTATTATGCAGAACAATTTCCGGCGGAATTTCGCGGCAACAGTTTCATCGGCAACGTGATGACGTGCCGGGTGAACCGTGATTCGTTCGTGGAGGAGGGCTCGACCCGCCAGGCGAAAGAGGAGCCGGATTTCCTGAGCAGCGACGATCCCTGGTTTCGGCCGGTGGACTTGCAACTGGGCCCGGACGGCGCGTTGTATGTGGCGGATTTTTACAACCGAATCATCGGACACTACGAGGTGCCGCTGGATCACCCGGGGCGCGACCGTGAGCGGGGCCGGATTTGGCGGATTGTTTATCGCGGAGGAAAAACGATTCCGTCGCCGGAGGAGGACGATTTGTCGCGAGCGGCCGCGAACAAGCTGATTGAAAAACTGGCGGATGCGAACATCGCGGTTCGGATGCTGGCGATGAACGAGCTTTCGGACCGCGTGGGTCGGGCCGCGATCGGGCCGATTGAAAAAATGCTGGGGAACAAGCGATCCAGCCCGTGGCAGCGAGTCCACGGATTATGGGTCCTCCATCGGCTGGGAGCACTCAAAGAAAAAAACCTGGAAGCCGCGACGGCTGATCCAGATCGCGCCGTACGGGTCCATGCGATGAGAATTTTATCCGAGATAGCGAATTGGGCCGAAGCCGCCTCGAAGCAGGCGGTCAAAGGGTTGCAGGACAAAGATCCTTATGTGAGACGCGCGGCGGCGGACGCGCTGGGCCGCCATCCGCAACCGAACCAAATCCGTCCATTGCTGGCGCTGCGAGAGGCGACTCAGGCGGCGGACGCGCAGTTATTGCATGTGACGCGCATAGCGTTGCGCAATCAATTGCAGGCGCCGGGAGGGTATCTCGAGTTGCAGAAACAGTCTTTGAACGAGCGGGAGTCGCTGGCGATTGCGGATGTTTCGCTGGGAGTGAAATCACCGCAGGCGGGCGGGTTTTTACTGCAACATTTGAAGGGGGCGAACGAACCGCGGGAGCGGATGTTGAGCATGCTGGTTCATGCGGGAAGGCACGCGCCGCTGGGGGAATTGGACTCGATTGGAGAAATTGTCCGCAAAAAGTTTCCCACTGATCCCGACGTGGAGTTGGCAGCGTTCAAAGCGGTACAGGAGGGATTAGGCCAGCGCGGGGCAACGCTGAGCGCCGGAGTGAGGAGTTGGGCTTTGCGCCTGGCACAGCGAATGATTTCCGAGGGAGCGCAATCGACGGCGACGTGGGAAACGGCGTCGCTGGGGGACGGGATGGAGAGCCCGTGGGCGTTGCAACGGCGAAAATCAGCAGACGGGAAGGCAGACGCAATGTTTTTGTCGAGCCTTCCGGTGAGCGAACAGTTGATGGGAATTATTCGGTCGAAACCTTTTACCATTCCGGGCGAGCTGAAATTTTTTCTGGCCGGGCATGATGGCGCGCCCAACCTGGCTCCGTTGCGCAAGAACTTCGTGCAACTGATCGACGCGGCCTCGGGAGCGGTGCTGAAAAAGACTTTTCCACCAAGGAACGATATGGCTCAGCCGGTAACGTGGGACCTGAAAGAGTTTGCCGGACGGCAAGGAAGACTGGAACTGGTGGACGGCCATTCAGCGGAAGGCTACGCGTGGCTGGCAGCAGGACGCTTCGAACCGGATGTAGCGCCGTTGCCGGAACAGATCGGGACTTCCTCGGAGCAGCGAAAACAGAGCGCGGCGGAACTGACGCGGACGCTGCCGTTGCCGGAAATGGAGAACTCGATGGCCGCGCTCGCGGGTGGAGCGGACAATTCACCGGCGGCGCGGGCAGCAGCAGTGCGAGCGTTGCTGGCGATCGATTCACAAAAGTATGTGCCCAGCTTTGCGGGGCAACTGATGGATACAAATCAAGCGGCGGTTTTTCGTGAACGATTGGCGGGGATCATGGCGGAGGTAAATTCCGCGGAGGCCCGAGCGGCGGTCATTGCGGCGCTGGGGACGATGCCAAGGCGTTCACAGACGACGGTGGCCACGGTGCTGGCGGGCAGCGCGGGGGGCAGCGAAGCTTTGTTGAGCGCGGCCGAGCAGCGGAAACTTTCCCCGGCGGTGCTGGCGGATCGGCCGGTGAAGGAGCGCATGAAGGCGGCGAAAGTACCGAAGTTTGAAGAGCGATTTGACGCGGTGACCAAGTCGCTGCCGGAGGCGAATGCGGAACTCGTGCGCTTGATGGACGAACGCAGGGCGGGATTCGATGCGGAGCATGCCTCGGCAACGCGAGGGGCAGCGGTGTTTGCGAAATCGTGCGCGCTGTGCCACCAGATCGATGGGCAGGGAGTGATTATTGGGCCGCAGTTGGATGGCGTGGGAAATCGCGGGCTCGAGCGATTGATCGAGGACGTGCTTGATCCGAATCGGAACGTGGATCCAGCTTTTCGTTACAGCATCGTGACGTTGAAGGATGATACGTCGGTGACGGGCTTGCAGCGGCGGGAGGAAGGGGAAACGGTGGTGTTCGCCGATGCCACGGGTAAAGAGGTAACGGTGGCGAAGAAGGACATTGCGCAACGCCGGGAATCCGAACTTTCGCTGATGCCGTCAAATTTCAGCGAGGTGTTGAAGCTGGAGGAATTCTATGACCTGATGGCATTTCTGCTGGCACACGGAAAGAAATGACCCAGACCGAATGATGTCGTACGAGGAAAGAGGGGGATTAAAGGTTGCGCTGGAATTGCGCGAATTTGTCGAAGGCATCCTTTTGCCTGACGTGGGGTTGGACGCGAAGCAATTCTGGCGATCGCTGGAAGAGATCGTCAAGGATCTGGCGCCGAAAATCAGGAGGCTGCTGGCGCGGCGGGATGAATTGCAGGTTAAGATCGATGCCTGGCATCGATCGAAAACTGGAGGCATGCGGGAAGCCGGCGAGTATAAAAACTTTTTAGAGCAGATCGGATATTTGCTGCCGGAGGGATCGGATTTCGAGGTCACGACGAACAAGGTGGATGACGAAATCGCGCGAGTCGCCGGTCCGCAATTGGTCGTGCCGGTGATGAATGCGAGGTACGCGCTGAATGCGGCCAACGCGCGCTGGGGCAGTTTATATGACGCGCTGTACGGGACGGACGTCATCCCGGAGGGAGATGGTTGCGAAAGGAGCAGAGCCTACAATCCGAAACGGGGGGCAAAGGTGGTGGAGTTTGTGAGGCGATTTCTGGACGAAACCTTTCCTTTGGCACAGGGCAGCCACACCCACGCAAAGCGATACTGGATAGCCCAGGGGACGGCACAAGTGGAACTGAGCGACGGTCGGAAGACGGAATTGAAGGAACGCGGGCAAGTGGCGGGTTTTGCGGGTGATGCGGAAACGCCAGGCGCAATACTGCTGCGACATCACGGCCTGCACGTGGAACTTCAGTTCGACCGCAATCATGTGATTGGAAAAAGCGACCTGGCGGGAATCAAGGATGTGGTGTTGGAAAGCGCGCTCACGACGATTCAGGACTTCGAAGATTCAGTCGCGGCGGTGGATGCGGCGGATAAAACGGATGTTTACCGGAACTGGCATGGGCTGATGAAGGGAGATCTGACCGAAACGTTTCATAAAGCCGGGAAAAAAGTGAAACGGCGGTTGAATCCAGACCGCGCATTCACGGGGGCCCAAGGCGAACAGATTACTTTGCCGGGACGCAGCCTGATGCTGGCGCGGAACGTGGGTCATCATATGTTCACTGACGCGGTGCTCGACCCGGGGGGTCGGGAAATTCCAGAAGGCATTCTTGACGCGTTCATGACCTGCGCCTCGGCGCTGCAGGATTTGCGGGGGACGGGGAAATTTCGCAACTCCCGCACCGGGAGTATTTACATCGTGAAGCCCAAAATGCATGGCGCCGAGGAAGTGGCGTTGACCTGCGAACTATTCGGCCGCGTGGAACAGGCGCTCGGATTGGAGGCCAACACGGTGAAACTCGGGATCATGGACGAGGAGCGCCGGACGACGGTAAATTTGAAGGAATCCATTCGCGCGGCGAAGGAGAGGGTGATTTTCATCAACACCGGATTTCTGGACCGCACGGGAGACGAGATTCATACGAGCATGGAAGCGGGGCCAATGGTCCGAAAAAATGCGATGAAGCAGCAACCATGGATTCAGGCTTATGAGGATTGGAACGTGGACGTCGGACTGAATTGCGGGTTGCGTGGGCGGGCACAAATCGGCAAAGGCATGTGGGCCATGCCAGATTTGATGGCGCGGATGATGGAGACAAAAATCAGCCATCCGCAGGCCGGCGCCAATACGGCGTGGGTCCCCTCCCCCACCGCGGCAACGTTGCACGCGATCCATTATCACCAGGTGAACGTGGATCAGCGGCAGGAACAATTAGCGCGGCGAAAAAAGGCGGATCTCAACGCGATTTTGAAAATTCCGGTGTTGGATGCCGCGCAGCCAACGGCCCGGGAAGTGCAAGAGGAATTGGACAACAACGCGCAGGGAATTCTTGGCTATGTGGTTCGATGGATTGACCAGGGCATAGGCTGTTCCAAGGTGCCGGACATTCACGACATAGGATTGATGGAAGATCGGGCCACCTTGCGAATTTCGAGTCAGCACATTGCAAACTGGTTGCGGCACGGCATTTGTTCGCGCGAGCAGGTCGTGGAAACGTTAAAACGAATGGCAGCGGTGGTGGATCGCCAAAACGCCAACGATTCGCAGTATCGTCCCATGGCGCCTGGGTTTGACTCCAGCGTGGCCTTCCAGGCCGCCTGCGATCTTGTTTTTCAGGGAACAGAGGAGCCTAACGGGTACACGGAGCGGGTGTTACATCAACGTCGACGCGAAGTAAAAAGTCGGCTTTAGGCGGACGGCGGCAATCAGACGATCGCTGGATCGATCTCCGGAGGCTGCCAGAGCAAGCGCCCTTCCATGCCACCGGCAATGACGAGAGTCTGGCCCGTGATGTGACGCGCCAATCGGTCAGAAGAGAGAAACACGGCGGCGTTGGCCGTATCTTCAGGTTGTCCCAGTTGGGGCAAAGCCATGGTGGCCGTCACTTTTCGAAGAGCGGCTTTGTTCGTGAGCTTCGCCGCAAGGCGCGGCACTACCGTCCATCCCGGACAAATACAATTAATTCTCCCCCCGCAATAAGTTTTCGTATGCGGCGCAATGCGGGAGAGCTCGTTTTTCAGAGAACGGGTGAAACCGTAAGCGATCGCAGCTTTACCCGCGGCATAGTCGGCGTGACCAGCCTCGCCAAATACAGCCGCCGTGGAACCGATCAGAATTGCATTGCCCTGCTTTTGACGGGCGACGATGCGGAAAAATTCCCGAACGGTCAGAAAGGTCGTGGTCAAAACGCCATCGAGTGTTCGCCGCCATTGACGCAGGGACATTTGATGAAGCGGGACATCCCTGGTTTCCCAGGCGCCGGCGTTGGCGATCAGTGTATCGATCCTGCCGAAACGAGCGTTAGCCCTGGCGAAGAGCTGGCGGACATCCGTTTCGCGTGAAAGATCGGCGCAAGCAACCATGGAATATTTCGGCCCGAGCTCGCGACTAAGAGCCTCAGCCGATTTGCGGCCGCGATGATAGTGAATTACCACTCGAGCGCCCTCCCACGCAAAGGCTCGGGCGATGGCGGAACCGATCCCACCCGAGGCGCCCGTGACTAAAACGATTTTCCCCTGTAAGCCGGTTTCCATGCTCGGTCAGGCGGATGGAACATCGCCGAAGTGAGCCTTCCAGGAAGTATACGCGGCCTGGTCGGAAAGCAGCGCATCGATGGTAGCGACAAATGGTTCGAGTTTGACGAGGCCGGAAAACACAGCGCGGTCGCCGATAGAGTTTTGGAGGAGAAACGCGGGGCGTTGATTCACCTGCAAGGAATCAAATTCATCCGTGGAAGCCTTGATGGCGGCCGCAATCTCCGGTGAGCGGGCGCGTTGCAAAAGTTTTTGCTCATCGAGACCACCGGCGGTAGCGGCAATCGGAACAACTTCCTCGAAGCGTCCGACTTTTTTCCCTTCGCGCACCGCGGCGTGAGCGATCGCCAGGCGCACTCGATCATCCTTGATGCCCAGAGAGCGGGCGGCTTCGGCGACCTGGTTGGGGACGAGCCATTGTTTGATGGCGGAATCGAACCAACCGGAATTGAGCATGAAGGGGGAACGGACAATCGAACCGCTGCGGCGATAGAACCAATCGCATTGGGCCGCGGAAACCGGGTAAGCCTCCGCAGGCATCTGGGTAATTTTCCAATCGAACTCAACTTTGCCTTCGTAACGGCGGCGAAGTTCAGCCCAGAGAGGTTCAGCCCAATAACACCACGAGGAGATGACTTCGAGGAAGTAGGTTACTTTCACCATGGCGGTGAACGTTGCCGTTTTTCGGGGCCAAAGTCCATCCCTACACTTTTGGTTGGATTTGCGTTTCCCACTGATCGGCTTTAGGGATTACGCCGTGGATCGTTTGCGCCATCGCGATCGGATGTTGTCGATGAAATATTCGACGATCGAAGCGTGTTTCAGCGTGCCGATGCTCAACCTGACGCTGCCCAACTTTCCTTTCGTGGTCGCTTTCGCGACGAAAGTCCTGGGCTGGCGGGCGGAACAGATCGGGCTGATGGCCGCCCTGCCGCATTTATGCAATTGCCTCCAGCCATTAATGCTCGCGGCGCTTTCCAAACGACTCTCGACATATCGAATGCTGGTGCTGACGTTTACGATGGGCGCGTTGCCCTGGAGCATGGCGTGGGCGTTGCCCTCGCTCGGAAAATGGCGGGATGTCGTCTTCATTGCCATGCTGGCCACCGGCACGATTGCCAACAGCATTGCGGCGGTGGCCTGGTCCTCGGCCATTTCTGAATTGGTACCCGAGCGGCTCGGGGGAAGATACTTTGCGCGCCGCAACCTCATCTTCGGATTGTGGACGCTGATTGCCGTCATGGTCGCGGGGCACCTGGCCGAATGGAAAAACAATTCGTTGCTGGTGTTCGGCTGGATTTTTGGATTGGCCGGGACCTCGCGGCTGGTTGGACTTTTTTTCCTGAGCCGCATGCGCTTTTCCAGCCGCGTGACGGAACGCCAGGCGCGGGGGTTCGCGCTCAAAGACGTGTTGGGGGCGTTACAGGATGTCAATTACCGCTGGCTTTGCCTGTTCGTTGGGTTCTGGGGACTTTTGCTCAATATGGCGATGCCCTTTTACACAATGTTCCTCGTGCAACAACTGAACCTTGGCATCGGCACGGTAGTGAAGCTGACGACCGCGGCCAGCCTGGGCGGTCTGTTGACCCTCAAGGGCTGGGGCGTTCTGTGCGATCGATTTGGCAGCCGGCCCGTGCTGCAAGTGGCTTCCTTCACATGGGCATTGACGGCCTTATTGACGTGGAGCTTTGCCCGGCCGGGGTGGACGTGGCATCTGTACATCGGATATGTCGTCGTCGGCGCGATGACGGCGGGATTTCAACTGGCGCAATTCAATCTGATGCTGCGGCTGGCGCCTTCGGGTTCGCGTCCGGCTTACGTCGCGGCGTTTCTTGCCTTAACGAGCCTTTTCACCGCCTTTGGGCCGGTGTTTGGCGGGGAGTTTTTGCGCGCGGCGCCGACCCAGATGGGAACTTTGTTCAATCATCCCATCTACAGCTTTCACGCCTTGTTTATCCTGACGGCCTTGGGCTGCCTGATGATTTCAAACGTGGTCCAGCGCGTTCGCGAACTGGAGCAACAGCCCGTCGAAAATGTCTGGCGCGAGATGCGAACGATGAGGACGTTCAATCCGATGCTCAGCGTCCTCTCGGTGGGTGAACTGTTATTGACCCCGCGCGGCCTGGTGGCGCTGGCCAGCCGTTCCCTGCGCACAATCCGTCGTCAAGTGAAAGCCCTCGAAGATGTAGGCGGCGAACTGGCGGCCGGCGGCAAGGAATTGTTGGGCCGTCCCGAGAAAAAATGACGTCGCCGGCCGCGGTCTTATTCAAGACGTTTGACACTCCACAACAGTCCGCGCGTGACCAGGTCAAGATAGCGAGGATCGCTGACAGTCTCGGTATTGTGGCCGAGCGTGGTGCTGAAAACGCGGGTGCCGCGGTAATCGTTCACCCAGGCGACCATGTTCTTGTCGTTGCCCTGGGCGCCGAACGCCAACGGCTTGGCGGTGTCCCAGACCTTAATATTGTTATACAGCTCTTCCTTGATCGTGGTCCAATTGGTCATGCCTTTGGTGATCGGATGTAGCGGTTGAACGAAGGAAATGGCGATGGGAAGCTGCGCGCCATGGCCGCGGCTGTCGAGGCCGGTGAATTCAAACCAGTCCTTGAAATTGTCAAAACTCACGCGGTAACAATGCATCGCGCAGTGGAGATTAATGGCCGGCAACCCCGCGCGGTGCGGCTTAAGGATGTTTTCGACGAAATCCTTGTCTTTGACGTCGGAGAAGCATTCGTCATGGACGACGACGTCGTACCCCTTTGACCAATCGGGCTTCTCATAAACACTGATGCGGTGGGAGGTCGAGCCGTCGCCTTCATGCACAATGGTCCATTCCACTTTGGCGCGAGCAGAAATGCCTTCCGTCAAAACCTTTTTTTGATGTTCGTAGTCGTGACAACATCCACCAATGATCAGGAGAGCGCGAATCGGTTTGCCCTCGTCGGCGGCTGCGGCTCGCCAACCCGACAAAATCAAAACGGCAACCAGGAAAAAATTTCGTCGAGCCAAAGTAATTGAGCGCATAAAAATACCGTGTGAAACAAATCCAATGGGATCAAGTCATTTCAGGCCTGTTCAGCAGCATTTGCTGCAAAGCATCGAAGAGTGCCTGCCGATTGGCCAGGTGATTGACCGCGCCTTTATTGGTCGCTAATCCATAGCCTTCGCCATAAGCCGGACCATTGGCGACGCACGCATCGGAACGACACTCGGCCATCTGCCGGCGGGCCATCTCAAGAACGGAATCGCGATTGCCGTCGGTTTCGTATTTCCAGCCCATGAGCAAGGCTGTGGGGAAAAAGTCGCGAAGCCGGGAAAGGATCTTAGGGGTCGGAACCAGTTCGGCGAGCAACGGACCATCACGGGTGGTAAATTTTCCGGAACGGACCTCGCTGAGTTGTCCGGTGGCCGAGCGCAAAAACACTTTAGCGAAGGCAAAATCACTCACGGCCGCCGCGTGGAAAACTGCGCCGATCCCGGTGTTCTGCCGCGACGCCAAACGCGCCTCCAGATCGGCGGTAGTGGTGAAGACCTCGATGCTTTCGGCCAATCGCGGGCCACGGTAGGTGGCCTGCTCTCCAATCATTAAAGTAACGCGGTGACCCTGGGTGGTCAGGTAGGCGGCAAGCTCCGCGCCAGATTGCCCGGTGGAAAAATTCGTCAGCCGGCGGACCTCGTCGAGTGGTTCAAATGTGGGGCCGGCAGTGACGATGCAATGCATGGCCCGACGATAGTGGGAACCGCTCAAGCCGAAAACACTGAAATAGGATTCGATGCGAAAGATTGAAACGCAATCGGAGTTACCTGAAACTAGCACTCGCAGCATGAATAAAATCGTCGGTATTGATTTAGGCACCACCAACTCGCTGGTGGCGATCGTTGATTCCGGCATTCCCCTGGTCATCGCGGACGCCGAAGGGAGGCGATTGACCCCATCGGTCGTTCATTTTCCATCGGCAAACGCAACTCCATTGGTGGGGCAGGCGGCCAATCGTGTGCGCGCCGTCAAGCCGCGTGAAACAGCTTACTCGGTGAAGCGTTTCATGGGGCGACGCGCGAGCGATGTGAAGGATGAAGAGATGCTGGTGACCTATCCCGTAACCTCGAGCGGATCCGGTCCGGTCATGATCGAGATGCACGGCCGCGCGTACCCGCCGGAGGAGATTTCCGCGGAGATACTGAAAAAACTCAAGACGGATGCCGAGCTGTTTTTGGGCGAAACGGTTACGCACGCGGTCATCACGGTGCCGGCTTACTTTAATGATGCTCAGCGCAATGCAACCAAAACGGCTGGAGAAAAAGCCGGGTTCACGGTGGAAAGGATCATCAACGAGCCGACGGCGGCGGCGCTGGCGTACGGTTTGGATAAGCTCCAGAATCGAGCGAAAATCGCGGTATTCGACCTGGGCGGGGGCACGTTTGACCTATCGATTCTCGATTTGAACAAGGGAGTCTTTCAGGTTTTGGCGACCAATGGAAATACGCGACTCGGCGGTGACGATCTGGATGCGCGACTGACCGGGTTTTTAGTCGAAAAAATCCGTGCGGCCGGAGGGCCGGATCTTTCCGCGAGTCTTAGCACGGAGCGCTCGAAAAAAGTTTCTGCGGCGCCCGGTGAGGACGACGAACTGGGGATGTTGGCGCGAATCCGCGAAGCGGCCGAACAGGCCAAGATCAGGCTGTCGGATGAAACCGAAGTGGTCGTGTCGCTCCCATTTCTACGCGGGGATTTCAGTTTCAGCCACAACCTGTCGCGACAGCAACTGGAAGATCTAACGGCGGATATTATCGCCCGTACCCGGCCGCATTGCTTGCGGTCGTTGGCGGATGCCGGACTCGAGCCGAAAGATCTCGACCAGGTGATTCTCGTGGGCGGCCAAACCAGAATGCCGTTAGTAAGAAGATATGTGAGCGAACTGTTCGGTTGCGCTGAATTTGAAGAGACGCGTGGCGGCGTTCGGCTGGGCTCGACTTATCACACAACGAAAGGACCGCAGCTTAATACATCGCAGAACCCGGACGAAGCGGTGGCTTTGGGCGCCGCGATCCAGGCGGAAATTTTATCAGGAGGTTTTCGCAATCTGCTGCTGCTGGATGTGACGCCGCTTTCGCTGGGGCTGGAAACATTTGGCGGCCTGATGAACGTCATCATTCCACGCAACTCGACGATCCCGCTCAAAGCCGGCGAGATGTTCACCACCGCGGTGGACCACCAGCGCAGTATGTTGATCCATGTGCTGCAGGGAGAGCGCGAACGATCCAAAGACAATTGGAGCCTGGGAAAATTCGTTTTGGAGTTCGAACCCGCGCCCCGAGGCGTGCCGCGCGTGGGCGTGCAGTTCGAGATCGACGCCAATGGAATTCTGCACGTGCTGGCTCGGGATACGCGGACCGGTCTTGAAAAGGTCGTGGAGATAAAGTCCGCCGTGGATGTGGATGACGCGGCGGTGCAAAAAATGGTCGAAGAATCAGTGGAGCACGCGTTCGAGGACCTGGCCGCGCGCCGGTGGGTCGAAGCCACCTTGAAAGCAAATGAATTGACGGCCGCTACCCGCAAGGCTTTGCAGGATTGCGGCGAGGAAATTAATGACGAGTACCGGGCCCAGGTCCAGTCGGCGCTTAAGGAAATTGAAACGGTGCTGGCCGCGGAGAATCCTCAGACAAAATCAGGCGACCATCAGAAGTTGCTCAGCGCCTGCGGCCTCCTGGATGAGGTCACCAAACCCATGGCTGAAATCCTGATGGATAAAGCCATGGAGACGATGCTAAAGAAAAAGGGATTAATCTAATCGGCCGCGGTTTACACCACCGGGTCAGAGTAAGGTAATCCGTGGGCCTCGGCGACGGCCTTATGAGTGACCTTCCCATCCATGACGTTCAGACCGCCCAGCAAGGCCGGTTGCCTCTCGGACGCCTCAGCCAGGCCATGGTCCGCGAGCAATTCAAGGTAACGATAGGTTACGTTGGTAAGCGCTTGCGTGGCGGTGCGAGCATAGGCGCCGGGCATGTTGGCGACGCAATAATGCGTGACGCCCTCGTCGAAGAAGACCGGGTTATCGTGCGTGGTGGGGCGTGAAGTTTCGGCGCAACCACCCTGGTCGATGGCAATATCCACCAGGACACTGCCGGGTCGCATCCGGCGAAGCATGTCGCGACGAATTAATTTCGGGGCGCGGGCTCCGGGAACCAGCACGGCGCCGATCAGCAGATCGACGGTTGGAAGCAATTCCAACAAATGCGCTTCGCTCGAGTATAAAGTATGGGCGGTGTGAAGTGTAATATCGAGGAAGCGCATGCGCTCGAGGTCCACTTCGAGAATAGTCACATCGGCACCCAAGCCCTGCGCCATCCGAGCGGCATTGATTCCGGAAGCGCCTCCACCCAGCACAACCACGCGGCCCGGCAGAACGCCCGGAACCCCGCCGAGCAGCACACCGCTCCCTCCAAAATGTTTGGCGAGAAAATAGCCGCCTACCAGAATCGACATGCGACCGGCGATCTCACTCATGGGCTCGAGCAGCGGCAGTCGCCGATTCACCTCGATCGTTTCATAAGCGAGCGCCGTGGCGCCCGACTTCATCAAGGCTTCGGTCAATCCCCGGTTGGCCGCCAGATGAAGGTAGGTGAAAAGGATTTGGCCGGGCCGCAACAACGCGTATTCCGAAGGCTGAGGTTCTTTTACTTTGACGATCAGATCCGCTTTTTCGAAAACCGCGCCATGCTCGCCAACCATGGTGGCGCCGGCTTGTTCATAATCGGCATCGGGATAACCGGCGCCGGTGCCCGCGCCCCGCTCGGCAATGACCTGATGCCCGCGCTTGATTAATTGGTAAGCGGCCGAAGGAAGCAGAGCGACGCGATATTCCTGGCCTTTAATTTCTTTAGGAACGCCAACGATCATGTGTGAACGAATTTGTCGCCGTCATAGTCGTGAGACAGGAAGCGAATGCAAGACTATTGAGCAAGCTGGCGCGCCTGAGCGCGGTGAGCGAGGGCGAGCATGGTCACAGAGGAAGCGGCGGCGCGCTCGGCTTCCTCGATCCGGGAAAATTCGCCGTAAACCTCACCATGAGCCGGCTCGTCGCAAGACGTCAGCTCCTGTCCCTGAGTTGAGCGCATGGCCATCAGGAGATCGTGTGCCGTTATTCTCTCGAGCGGGCGCGCGGGAACGTAGGAAGCTTCAGGGCCGGACACCTCGACGATCAGCCGGGCGGACACAAGAGTTTGCATGATTTGCTGGATCAGCCGCGTCGGCACGCACAATTCTTTACCGAGTTCGGTGACGGCGGCGGGCGGCGTCGCGGTGAGAAATCGCTGGCCGACCAATGTCATGAGCCGCAAGGCGATAAATTCGCGGCCACGCTGATTAATATTTTCCAACTGACGTTCCTCGAGATAGGCCTCGCGATTTTGATACGCATAGGCGACTTGCGCGCCGAATAACAAAATAAGCCAGGAAAAATAAAGGCCGACCATGAACACCGGCACCAGGGCGAGACTGCCGTAAATCTTGCTGTTGGAGACGAGGCGGGAAACATACAGGACGCTCGCCAAATTATTGAGATGGAACAGCAGTCCGCCCACGACGCCGCCCACGACAGCGGCCCGCCAGCGGACCTTGGTGTTGGGCATCAAAATATAAAACAGGGTAAACGTGAGGCACAACAGAACTACTGGCAAAAACTGAAAAATGAGATTGCCTACAAAAGGCATCCGGGTAATCAATCGGCGCGTCCCCTCGAGATGCGGACCGCTGGAAAGCCCGAGCGCCACCGCCAGCAACAGCGGCGCCAGAGTAATGACGCCCCAGTAGAGCACGATCCGCGTAAACCACGTGCGTCCGCGCGCCACGCCCCAGATGTCGTTAAAAGTATCTTCAATGCGGGTGAGCATTGAAATGGCGGCAAAAATCAGGAGCACGCTGCCAGTCACACCCAAGGTTCCGCTGCGGGTATTTTGAATGAATCCGTGAATGGTTTTGGCTACTTCTTTGCGGGCGCGGATCGTCCGTTCATCTTTTGCCAGTGAGGCAATGGCGACGGCGTTGGTTCTTGATGAATCGCCTGACCCAGGAAGTGTAAGAGCCAGGTTCGTCACGCCCGCGTTAGTCGAAATTATGTCCGGCAAGGCAATATTTGTGGGGCTGGCGTTGGTCGTAAGAGCCGCTTGCGCGGCAAGGTTCGTCGTTGCGGGGTCGGGTTCAACGATCACGTTGGTGCTCAACGTTGCGTCCGGGGGAGTTACGCTCGCCACGAGCTTGACGATGAAAGCGTCAATTTGTTCCTCGCCCTCGCTTTTGAGGAACGTACTGGTCACCCCCACAACCACCGCCAGCATGGGCACGAGCGCCAACAAGGTGACATATGCCAGGGCGGAAGCGCGCACCGGGCAGCGGTTGCGCGTAAAACTCTTCCAGACCAGCACCCAAAAATGGGCGAACTTCTGCAAGCCAGTCAGCGGCGTTTTCGAGCGGAAGAGACTGTCGTCCCAGATGCTCTGGGCCTCGTCCCGCCATTTTTTAAAACTAAAACGCTTTGCCATTTGTACCGCTTCAACCGTACCTGCGGCGGCAAGCCAATCCAACATTTAACTTGTATCGAGACCGCTAAAATCCGCAAATAATGGTATGAATGCTCAATTGAATCGGCGGGAGTTTATCAGCACAACTGCGGTGGCCGCGGCAGCGGTAACCGGGCTGGCAGCAGCCTCGGGAAGCCTCGCAGCTCAGGAAGAACGCAAGCCCGCTCCCCGCCCGTGGCCCGTGGGTTGTTTCAATCGCCCGTGGGCGGAGAAGAAAAATTGGGATTACGATGTGGCTTTGAAAGGAATCAAAGAAGCGGGCTATGACATCACAGGGCTCCTTACGCGCAGTGCGAAGGAACCGCTTATTGGTTCAGACGCCACCCCCGAATACCTGGAGAAGCTCAAGCAACGCATCGAAAAGCACCGCCTCAAGCCCATCCTGGGTGCTTTGCGCCTGAAAAATGATTTGCCGCTGGACGATCAAATCAAAGATGCCCGCAAGCAAATCGACAACGGCAAGGTCATTGGCATCGAATATTTGCTGACCTTCGGCGCGGACAAACCAGAGCATTTCGAAAATTATTACAAACTGATGCGGGACACCGCGGCCTACGCGCAGCAGCGGATGGTGAAAGTCGTTTTGAAACCGCACGGCGGGGCGAGCGGCGCCGCTGAGGAAATTATCCGCTGCCTGGATAAGGTGAACCATACGAATTTTAAAGTCTGGTTCGATGCGGGAAATATTATTTATTACACCGGGAAAGATCCTGTGGAGGAACTAAAGCCGGTCCTGGGTCACGTCACCGGGCTGTGCGCGAAAGACTGCGACGCGAAAGGAGGCAATGTCTGGCTCGAGTTTGGAAAAGGCAAAGTGAATTTCCCAGCATTGTTCCGGGAATTGAAACGAGTGGGCTTTGACGGGCCGGTCATGATGGAATGTTGTGAGCGCGGCGAAACGCCGGAAGAAGTCACAGCCCACGCGCGGAAAAACAGGGAGTATATCCAACAAATCATCGCCGCCGCCTAGCGTGTCCAAAAGGTCGCAAACGCCCCTTCCCACCGCAAAAGGATCGCCACCCGGGCTAAACCAAATCCCGGTTCCGCGCCAGGCATGGCTCGGCTGCTTTCGTCGAAAGGAATGCTGGGCCCCAACGCGTCGGGGTTTTTTCCTGCTTCTGTCGTTGCTCGTCGGACTGGGAATTGCCGGGCTGCTGGGCATCCATCCTTTTCTCGCACCCACGCAGTCTATCGCAAAAGGAATCCTCGTCGTGGAAGGCTGGGGACCGGATTATGCCATGAAAAGTTCGGTCGAAGAATTCAATCGCGGGCAATATTCGAAACTGTATGTCACCGGAGGACCACTTGAATGGGGCGCCCCCTTGTCCGAATACAAAAGCTACGCCGAATTGGGAGCCGCTATTCTCACGAAGATGGGTTTAAACACAAACCAGGTCGAGCCGGTCCCGGCTCCACTCGTGCAGCAGGATCGGACTTATAATTCTGCGTTGGCTCTCAAGAAGCGATTGGATGAAAGCCGAATTTCGCATCCCACGATCAACCTGATTTCCATTGGCCCTCATGCCCGCCGTTCGCGCCTGTTATTTGAAAAAGCCTTTGGCAAGGGTACAGCGATTGGAATTATCGCGTTGCAGCCCCGTGATTATAATCCGCGTCGATGGTGGCGATCCAGCCAGGGCGTAAGGACGGTTTTGAGCGAAACCATCGCTTACGCCTATGTGCGAATCCTGTTCCGTCCGAAAACGGAGCAGTTGCAGCCCTAGATTTATTTAATTCACTTGCAGGCGGAAGCCGGGTCGATCCGGATACGCATCACCGCGGTAATAGTCCCGGTCGTGGTCGTAGCGATAATTGCCGCGGTCGTAACCGCGTCCGTGGTAGCCTCGATCATAGGCGCCCCCACGTCTTTCATGGATGATACAGCCGGAACACGCCAGCAGGCTTAACAATGCAATCGATGAAACAATCCTTTTCATGAGAGAACCTCGTCTTTATGAGAAAAGGGGCCATGGGGAGTGTTCCCATGGCACTGATGAACCGATGCCTGAGTCCGCTCAGGCATTTGGCGCGATAATCCTTGCCGCTGGACGCTCCACTCGAATGGGGGTGCCTAAAATGTTGCTACCGTGGGGCAAAACGACCGTTATGGGGCATATTGTCTCACAATGGCGAATTCTCGGCGCTCGGGTGGCGGTCGTAATAAGCAATGACAAGGAGTTGGGTGACGAATTGGACCGACTGGGAATTTCCCTGGATCAGCGAATCGTTAATCCTGAGCCGGAACGCGGCATGTTCAGCTCTGTTCGCTGCGCGGCGAGATGGGAGGGTTGGAAAAGCGACGTTTGCCCGTGGGCAATTGCGCTGGGAGATCAACCGCATTTGCGCCAGGACACTTTGCAGCAACTGATTCGTTTCTCGCAAAAATTGCCCGGCAAAATCTGCCAGCCCGAGTGGAATGGACGCCCCAAACATCCGGTTATTCTGCCGCGAAACGATTTTTTGGCCTTACGCGATACCGTTGCGGCGGATTTGAAAGAATTTTTGCGCGATCGTGAAGTGGCCTTGATGAAATCCGCCGACGCGGGGCTGGATGGTGATTTGGATTTTCCGCAGGACTATGAGCGCCTGCATCGGATTCATTTTCCGGACCGGTAGCCGAGTTAGGGACGGAGCACAGTGAGGCATTCGCGCGCCTCGCTGGATAAATCCTTCCTCTCACGCGCCTTCAAACCCTCAGGGTCAAATCGGTACCGATAGTGTAGGTCGAGCAATCGCTTCAATCTCGCGCTAATGGAAGCGAGCCTCGGGTCAGAGGCGGCGCGTTGAAGCCAGCGCGAAAGCGGTTCACCGATTTCCCGCGCGAGGCCGCGCTGAGCGAGCATTTTTTCGAGCAGGTAGAATTCCGAATCCAGGCCGGGCCATGAAGCCGCTCGTCTGGCGTCCGCCGCTCCGAGACGTTGCCGCCGGGCGCGGAAAATTATTTGATAAAGCAGAAATCCCAGCAGCGGCACAAGGGCCCAAAGAATGTATTGCCGCAAGTGCGTTTGACCCCAGCGGATTTTCGCGAACTCAAAACGGATTCGGGACCAAAGATCGGACAGCGGTTGCCAGAAGGAAGCGTGGCGGGCTTCCTCCGCCACCCAGGAAGCGGGTGTGGTGTCGAAGTCCTCCCACAGGCCCGTGGATTTGTTCCACACCAGGCACCAGGCATGCGCATCGCGTTGCCTGACGATGAATTTCTTTCCAGAGATTTCATGAACAGAATAACCGACAGCGTAGCGCGCTGGAATGCCCAATCGGCGCAACAACAGGACAGTGGCACTGGCAAAATATTCGCAATGACCGGTGCGATTGGTCAAAAGGAAGCGATTCAGAATAGTCTCGCCGGGCGGACGTTTACCGCGCCGCTCCTGCCAGAGGCTATAACTGAACTTGGTTTGAAAGAACATGTTGATAGCGGTGCGCGCTTGCGCCACTGAAGTCTCACGCCCGCCCAGGCCCATCTCCGCCAGCGCCTGATCAAGTCCATCCTCTTCACGCGGAGGAACGAACGAATCCTCCCTTCCGTCCGGTGGCGAATCGATAGTCTCACCCGGGCCAAAATATCCATCGAAGAAGAGCAATCCGGGTCCTTCAGCCAAAACAGCGCCGGCGCTGTTCTTTTGAATTAGAAAGGCGGGACAATTCTCAAGTTTCGCCGTGCCACGCGGCAACGGGAGCAAGGCCTTGCCCGAGGGAAGATAACACGCTACGTTCACGACCTCCGTCGTGTTTGATTTGGACCGCAGCAGCAGCCAGGTGGAATTGTTGGTTTCGGCAAGGACGTTCTCGAAGTCGTTACGGGAATTTCCCGCGTACCAAACCTCGGCCCGGTAGGCGCGATAGCTCGCCTCGCGCAGCAGGTCGGGCGGGCGGGAGTTCCCCTTCGGTTCGAGCCGGATAACGATCCGTGAGGAGGTTTTTATCCGGCCGATTTGGCCCATCGCGGTGCGGCTGTGCGAAGGGTCGAAACCACGCCTCGAGAAGTTGGGAAACCAGTTTGGGTTGAGTGTTTCGACGTAGCGCTGGAGATGGCCCAGGCTGCCTTGCCCGTAGTAGCCGAGGACGATGGCGACCCCGAGCGCGCCGGCCCAGACCGCCAAACCATAGCGCCAGGGACGCTGCCCCCAAAGAGCCCAGGAGATCAAAAGGCAAAATCCCCAAAAATAAGAGTTATCCTGAGCGGTATGCACGGCAGCGGAAGCCAGGCATAAAGCAAAATAGGGATACGAGATATTCACGCTCACCGCGGCCGGAAGCTTCTGACCTTGCTGGCGTGCCTTTTTCCACCGCAGCCGCATGATGAGTGAGATGACCTGGAGCGGAACGCCTTCGCGCGAACTGAATGTTTGGGCGCCCACGAATAGAAAGAAGATCATCGGCAGCCAACGGATCAGCACCGCCATGGTTTTGGCTGTGCTGATGCCGGCATTCCGTTCCGCGCGCAGGCTGGGGTGCTGGAACATGCCGGTAAAGTTGCTGGGTCCCTCATTGCTGGCGAACGCGTAGACCGCGGAGGCCAGTAGCAACAAGGCGCAGAACGTCCAGATGCGGCTGAAATCCTGGTCTGATAAATCCCAGCGCGTATGAACAATCCGGGCGCTTTCGATCACTGCGGCCATAACAATCCCCGGCAGAAGGAGTCCGCTCTGCCATCCCCAAAACAGGAGAGCAGCGCCCATGAGCAGCGGAGGTGGTTTTATGTTTCGCATGAATTCCTCATTTCAGCAGGGTCAACCCCTCCTCGATCCTGCCCACCTGGAGCACTTGAAACTGAGTGCAACTCGCCCCCACCAGCCCTGGCTCGATCCCTTTTACACCGCCGGCGGTCGTGACGACCAGCGTCAGAACAGGAACACCCACCGCCTGTAATTTTCCGACGAAATCTTTCCTCTCGTGGTCCCACGCGAGGAAGATACAAATACAGCCGCTCACAGATTTTACGTGGTTCATCACGAGATGTTCCAAATGCTTGAGCCGGTTTTCCGCGCATGGCTGCACCGAAGCGAGGATTTCGAGCATCTGATCGGAACGAGCCAATCCGCGACCGGCGGTAAAACAGTACGATTCAGCGCCCACAAACAACAGATCGAGCAATGATTCCTGCGTGCGAACAGAACAAGCGAACGAAGCAGCCACCGAGACTGCCTCCTCAAACACCTCGCTGCGAGGATGCTCGACGAACGTATCCAGAATCAGCGCATGGCGAACGAAAAATTCGTCCTCAAACTCCCGAACCACCGGTTTTCCTGTCTTGGCCCAACTGCGCCAATGAATATGCCGAACCGGATCGCCATACCGATAGTCACGCAGCGCAATGAACTCTTCGCTCTGACCAACATTGGATGCGAGCGCGACCCCGCCGGCCTGGTAACGCATGGCGCCGGGCAAGGAAATCGAAGGCAGGGGATAGCGTTTGGGCAGGACCAGTGTGCTTTGTGGCAACTGAACTTTGGAAAAAGCATGGAATAGTCCCAGCGGATCGGGCCGGGCCAGCGTAACTCCGTTGAATCGAAGAATCCCACGGCGCAGCGGCACCAGTTCGGCGCGCACTTCGACATCCCGATTCGGCGGCAGCGCCGGGACAAGAGCATCGCGCAAGACGGCCTTTTGGAAGGAAGCCCTGGCTGGCCGCGACCCAAACCTGAAAGAGCGAACGTTGCGTTCCTCGGCCACGCGAGCGCGGTGCCATTCTGAAAAGCGGGGGCGTGGATCGTCGAGGTTTTCCAGGAAAGTCAGGCCCGCCTGGGTGCGGGGGCTCAAATTGCGCACCGAGATTCGATAACTCAGCGGACTACCCACGGTGCCAAAACGCGGAAGCAGGCGAGTGGCCGAAAATCGCCCGCGAAAGGACCAGGTAAAGGCCACCGAAACTGCGAGCAGACAAACCAGAATTGCGAAGGCCTGATACGCCACATTGTTGTCCGTGTCCGGCCCCATCATGGCGGCGACGACTACGGCAATAAGCAGGCCGATGCCCGCGCGGGTGAACCGTCGCCCTCCCCAATATCGCGCCCACGAGACTGCCCGGTAGATCACATACAAAATGCGCCAGAAAATCTTCACCTGTTTGGAGATCCGTTCATCCATTTTAGACAATTGCACCCGCGAATCAATCACGTCCCGCGACCGGCAAGACTGTTCAAAGGGCGCTCTGTTCCCTACACTCGGGGTGGATGATTGCGGGTAGCGAGTCCAGGCTGATCGAACGTTGTCGTCGCGGAGAAGCGGCGGCATGGGACGAGCTCTTTGATTTGCATTACGCCCCGGCAGCGCGGTTCGTCTTTCAATTGGGATACGATTTGACGCGTGAAGATACTGAGGAAATCTGCCAGGAAACATTTTTGTCCGTGATTCGCAATCTCGACTCGTTCCGGGGACAGAGCCAGTTTCAAACCTGGGTATTCCGAATTGCCGCGAACAAAGCCCGCGATTATCGGCAGCGATCCTCCGCGGCCAAGCGCGGCAACGGCCAGCGAGCGCTCTCGTTGGATGACAGCGATCCGGAGACTGGCCTTACTATCGACCCACCGAGCGCCGCGGCATCTCCGGATGGCGTGCTGCTCGGGGCTGAGCGGGCAGAATTAGTGCATCGGGCTTTGGATCAACTGGAGGAGCCTTGCCGCGCCATTATCGAACTGCGGTATTTCGGGGATTTGAGCTACGAGGAAATCAGCGCGTCGTTGGAACTGAATCAAAAAACGGTTAGCTCCCGGCTCAGCAAATGCCTGGATCGGCTCGAGGAGATCGCGCGTAAACTCTTTTCCGGGGAGGAAGCGGACGTTTTTTCCGTCTAACCATTAGACTATCATCGCGATGAAACCAGAAAGACCAATTGAGAAGCTGCTGCGGGAGGCCGCGGCAAAGCGCCGGGCCCAGGCCGACCTTCCTGATTCATTGCATCCTGCCGACCGTCGGATGCTGCAGGCGGAGGTTCGAAAAGCCTATCCTGCCAAAGCAGGGTCTTCCGGCAAGCGCTGGAATCTTTGGCCCCAACTGGGCTGGAGCTTTGCGGTCATCACCGGAATACTGCTCGCTGCCTCCATGATGCTTCCGCATCGAGACACACCGCAAGGGACATTTGCTTACAATCAATCGAAAGAGTATGCGGCCGCTCGAAAGGAGGAAAAACCCGTTCGGGAAGCACTTCCCAATAACGCACCTTCGGCTGCACCATCGCAGTTGGCGGGAAACGACGCCACGATAGCTACCGCAAACCTGAACGACATTTCCTCGGCCAGTGACTCCCGCAAACTCGAATCGCGAGCCGATAAACAAATGACGACCGAACGCTCGCTCACCGCCAATGGTTCCGTAAACGAGGCTTTTCGTCGCCGGTATGATCTGGGGCAGAGTGCGCCTTCCGCATCGGTCACGTCACCAACCCCTCCGGCAGCAACGCAACCCACACTCGCAACCAGATCCGCAGCGCCAGCGGCGGCGAGCGGGGGGACCGGGGGTGTCGCCAATTCGCCTCGCGATGAGGTTGGAGCGAAGTCCTCCCTGGAGTCGGCCGGTTTGTCCAGGCGCCAGCGATTCGTAAGTATGCCCGCTCAGGAATCCAAGGCCAAAGCGGCGAAAACCGCGGCTCCGTCCCCCGCGCCGCGAGTGCTGACAGATTTTGAACTCCAGGAAGATGCGGGTGGGTTGCGCGTGATCGATCAAGACGGTTCAGTTTACACGGGAGCGTTTGAAGTCCCATCAACGGACCTATTGAAGGATTCGGCGAAAAAGCCCGATTTATCGGGGAGCAAAGTTGAGGCGGATCAATTTTATTTTGACGGCAAGCAAGCAGGGGAAACATTGAATTTTCAAGTACGGGGAACGAATCGAACCCTGCGGCAGGCGATCGTTTTCAAAGGCAAAATCAGTTCGTCACAGCTCGATCTTAAGCCGCAGGCTAATCTGGGCGCGCAGCAATCCCCGGCGGGAAACAGCGTGGGGCGAGCAAGGGCGGAAATCGTTGCACCGAGCGGCCCTATAAAGCCATTAACCAACGCGGTGATAAAAGGCGAATGGACCGGCGGCACTTCTACGATACCTGTCAACGCCCGGGCGTCTGATCATCTGAAGTGAGTAATCGATCCTAAAAAATTGGCGGTCGCGAAGCCCACCCTGACCCCCGGCTTCACCACCGCCAATCGTGATTGTTAGACTGTTTTACGGTTTGCTGGGAGAACCGCCGCTGCTGTCCGGTCGGTCTGATTGCGATTGCGAACCGCCTTGTGAACCGCTGGTGCCTTGCGAGCCAGCCGCCCCCTGAGAGGTGCTGCTGCTGCTATCAAGCGAGCTGCCGCTGCTGCTGGTTCCCGTACCGCCAGGAGAGGTTGCTCCGCCGGTCGAGGTGCCCGAGGTCGTGCCGAAGTGTGAATAAACACTTTGACGGAAGCTGGGTTGCGAGAAGTCGGGCCAGCTATTTTGGTCGAATGTCGGCGCGGCCTTCAACTTCGTCTGGTCACCCGAGAATACGAAACTTACTTCCGAGGAACTGGAGGTCGTCGCGCTTACCGATCCGGCAGTGCTTCCGGAAATGGAGCTCGAAGATCCGGAGGAACGCAGAAGATTCCACGGCACGGCCACCAACTTGCCTTCGCTGGAGGAACTGGAAGCTCCAAATGACGCGCCGGTGCTGGTATTTCGCGAAGAAGTACGGCTCCCGGTAGTACCCGGGGAGGTGTTATCGCTGGACGTCGCTGATGAATCAGTTGAACCGCTGGATCCCAGGGAAATTACCGCGAAATCAATTCTGCCCGACATCGGATTAATGATGATGTCATTGATCGTTCCGACGGAACTACTTCCCGAAGACCCCTTGATCTGTGCGCCCATAAGTTTTGAGGCGCGAACATCCTGACCGCTGGACCGACCGGTGGCGCTCAATGAACGACTACTTCCTTGCTTCTGGTAGTCGTACTGGCTCGTCGCGGAGGCACCGGACGATTGATTTTGGCTTCCACTAGTCTTGGAGCTTGAGCCAGGCGAACCCGGAGTCGTATCAGATGAATTCTGGCCCTGCGCAAAGGTCGTCAGACCAGCGGCGCAAAGGGCGGTAAGAGTGAGTAAACTTTTTTTCATACCGTGTGTATTCCTTTTGTTGGTTTTTCCTTGTCCCCGAAAAACAGCGCCACGCAGCGTCGTTTAGAGACGGTCAATCCAACCCTAAGCTCCCCGCGCCCCTTCTCAATAGGCACATGACCGTAGTTCGTGGGGAGGGTAACTAAGCAGACGGGTCAATGCATCAGCGCGAGATGCCGTGGAGTCAGGATCCAATCCAGCGTGGCACACTTGCCGTATTCGAGAACATCGACGCTTAGCCTGGCCAGCCCACCCTTCTTCATCGTGATTGAGACCGCAGGCCGTCCGCTGATTAGAAAAGAAATAAGACCGCTTAAAATTGGTTCGTGGCCAACCAGAAGTACCGTCTTGCCGTGAAAGGGGCGCAGCGTTTCAATAATCTCCTGGAACGTTCCGCCTGGTTTCAAAGCGTCGATGGTTTCGACTTTTTTGGCGGCGTCCAGCCCACGCGCCACGATCCGCGCCGTTTCCAATGCCCGCGGATAAGGACTGGAAAGAATTTTATCGAAGGAAAGCTTCATGCGCCGCATGGCGCGCACGCCCTCCTTGATTTTGCGGGTTCCCTCCGCGGTTAGAGTGCGATCTTCATCACGTTTGATGCCGGCGGTTCCGAGTTCGACGGCGATTCCGTGGCGTAATAAGTACAGCTCCACTCTTAGCTCCCTTGCCGGCGCGTGGCAAACGGCGAACGGGCCAGTTTGACTCGCGCAAAACGCGGCTTGCCCGCACTGCGTCGCGGCCGAACACCCTCCACGCCGGTGGCGAGCGCAATAAAGTCCATCTGGCTGCGCCGGGGCTTCTGACCTCGCGCCGGTGCGGCTCGTCGGTACTCCCCGTCAGCTTGCAAGAATCGCGCCCTGGTGTTGTCAGCCAGGGAAGTGGCGAGGACTTCGCCAATGATCCGCTCGCGCAAAACACCATCTTCAATCGGAAAAGCCAATTCAATACGCCGGAAAAAATTGCGTTGCATCCAATCGGCGCTGGCGACGTACACCAGCGGCTGGCAGGCATTTTCAAAATAGTAAACTCGGCTGTGCTCGAGGAAGCGGTCCACGATGCTGCGCACGGTAATGTTTTCGCTAACTCCTTTGATGCCGGGACGCAGAGCGCAAATACCCCGGACGATGAGATCTATTTTAACCCCGGCCTGGGAAGCGCGGTAGAGCATTTCAATGACCTCGGGTTCCGCGAGGGAATTTAGTTTCAGAATGATACGCGCCGGCAAACCGCGCCGGGCATTCTCCGATTCGTTTTTGACCAACTCGAGCATGCGATTATGAAGCTCGAAAGGCGCCGTGATCAGTTTGCGCATGCCCTGAAATTGGCAAATTCCTGTCAGCAGATTGAAAAAATTCGTGGCATCTTCGCCAAAATCCGGACGGCAGGTGAATAAACCAAGGTCGGTATAAACTTTGGCGGTGGTCGGATTGTAATTGCCCGTGGCCAGATGGACGTAGCGCCGAATATGATGGCCCTCACGCCGCACCACAAGGCAGCTCTTGGCATGAATCTTATAACCGACCAATCCATAAACAACGTGAACTCCGGCTTCTTCGAGCTGCCGCGCCCACAGGATATTGTTGGCTTCATCGAATCGCGCGCGTAGTTCCACCACCGTGGTGACCTGCTTGCCGTTGCGAACGGCCCGCTCGAGCGCGCCGATGATGCGCGGATCGCCCCCGGAACGATAAAGCGTTTGTTTGATGGCGAGCACATCGGGATCCGCGGCTGATTGCTCGAGGAAATCGACGACGCTGTCAAAATTTTCGTAGGGATGATGCAGGAGAATGTCTCGTTCCCGGATAACCGTGAAAATGTCCGGCTGCTCTTTCAGCGGCGCCGCGACCGGGGCAACAAAGGGAGTATCGCGCAGTTCAGGAGAATGATCGCCTTCGTAGAGTGTCATGAGTCTCGTGGGATTGAGCGGCCCATCAATCATATAAAGATCGTCCTCACTCAGGCGGAAGGTCTTGAGCAAAACTTCACGGATGAAAGGCGGGCATTCGTGATCGATTTCAAGTCGAACCGCATCACCCTTGCGCCGGTTATGCAATTCATTCTCGACCGCTTTCAGGAGATTCGCCGCCTCTTCTTCATCGATATAAAGCTCACTGTTGCGAGTCACACGAAAGGGCCAATAACCGATGATGCGCGTGCCCGGAAAAAGATCGGCGAGGTGATGGCCAATCAATTTGCTCAAATAAACAAAATCCTGCCGGCTGTCCGAGCGGGGCAGCTTCACCATGCGGGGAAGAATTCTTGGAATTTGAACGACGGCCAAATGCTTGAGGGCTTCGCCATTTCGATCCATCTCGAGGCGGACGATGAGATTAAGCGATTTGTTGAGCAACTGCGGAAAAGGATGGGCCGGGTCGATGGCTAGGGGAGTCAGGACCGGCCTGACCTGGGAGCGAAAATATTGCAACAGCCACCCCATGTCCTGGAGGTCCAGCTCGGGCATATCCAGAATGCGGATGCCATGAGTGGACAGCGCGGGCTGAAGATCCTCCCGCCAACAGGTGTATTGGTCGCGGACCATCTGGCGCATGCGCTTCACGATGGCCTGAAAACTCTCGGTCGAGGTGAGCCCGTCCATGCTGCGTTCCACCGCATCGCTCTCGATTTGCTGTTTTATGCCCGCCACGCGGACTTCGAAAAACTCATCGAGGTTGGAACTGACGATGCACAGGAACTTCAACCGTTCGAGCAAGGGATTGCGTCCATCCAGCGCTTCCTCCAAAACACGCTGATTAAATTCCAGCCAGCTCAGTTCACGATTAATGAAATGTTGCGGCCGAAAACCTCGGGTTTTGGATTGATCCTTCACCAAATTAACACCCTACCCGCTTTGCCCCTCTTTGAAAAGTTACAAAGGCGTGAACGAGCAATCCACCGCCAGAGCCCCTGCCAGACGGCGCAGGTAGGCCTCGCGGGAAAGCGTTACCCCGCCAAGTTGCTGCGTGATGGGCGTGAGCATCTGGATATCGAACAAAGTAAATCCACGCTGCCGCAGATGCGTTACCAGATGAAACAGAGCGACCTTCGAGGCGTTGTCCACCCGATGAAACATGGATTCCCCCGCAAAAAGTCCACCGATGGCTACCCCGTAGATTCCTCCGACCAATCTTGCTCCCTGCCAGCACTCGATACTATGCGCGTGACCAGCTTGATGCAGCGTAGTGTACGCCCCGATAAACTCTGCGCTGATCCAGGTGGTCCGGCGTCCCGGTGCGCGCGCAGCGCACGCTTTGATGACTTCCGGAAAGGCCTCGTCGATGGTGACTCGAAACTCTCCCTTTTTCAGCACCCGTGCCAAACTGCGCGGAACATGAAAACCATCCAGTTCCAAAATTGCCCGCGGATCGGGCGACCACCAGGTGATCGGCTTCACGGTCCAGGGAAATATTCCGCTTCGATAAGCCAGCAGCAGGCGATCAACTGACAGATCGCCGCCAGCGGCAACCAATCCCTCGGCGTCCGCCTTTCGGGGATCGGGAAATCTTAACTCCTTATCGAGCAAAACCGGACCCATGACAGTTTGCCCAATAAGTTCAATTAACTGCCGCCGCGTTCCAGTGCCGCGAGGAAAACGGCTTCGAAGCGTCCGGCCAATTCCATGGCGAGAAAATCTTTTTCGTTTTTTTTGGTCGGAGCCTCCAGATAGTTCTCGGGAGATCCCATCATGATCCAACTGCCGACTCGGACATCGTTGAGGATCTGCAGTAGCCAATCCACTTCCGCCGGCGTCACGGCAAAACGCCAGCTCGCTTCCTGTTTTTCGAACCGCTTTGGATCGGCCAAAAATACACGCAACGTTTTCTTATTTTGCTGGCGTTGTTCCGTCAGCGCTTCTTCCAGCAAGGCTGTTGTCTCCTGGTCGTCCTTGCCTGGTGCCCGTCCCGACCTGCTGGAAAGCGTCTGCGCAGAAGTAACGCGCGGATATAATTCCAGGATGGATATCAGCAGTGTCTTTTCGCCGTTGCCCATGCGAAAAATGAATTTGTCTTTGCTGGACTTGAGCAGGATCACGAGTCGCGCTCCATGGTGGCATGCAGAGTATATTTTTGTAACTGGTGCACGTAAGCTTCGGCCTTTTCCATGCTTTCCCGCGTTAAGACGCTCTTGCCCTGTTCGTGGACCTGGAGCATGTGAAATTCCGCTTTGCGGCGGTCCCAGCCGAATACCTGCTGAAATACATGCGTGACGTAATCCATGAAATTAACCGGATCATTCCAACAAATGACAAGAAAACCCGGCTCGAGCGAGGACTCATCTTTTTCCTCGACGGTTTTGACGGGAGCAACCTCGGGCACTGCAATTTCACTCACATTGGAATTTTAATTAACTTTTCGAGCTTGTCGAGCCAAGGAGTTTGACGCTCGCAGAAAACGAAACCAAACCGCCACTTCGGTTGCATTTCGCGACGAATCGCGATAACTTGATGCAGCCTGACGACCGCTCATCAATGCCAAGGTTTCCAATTACCTATAACCGAGGTGGCCCGCCCCCCATCTGGCGATGACATGAAGCCCCCTGCTCAAACTCCAGCGGAAGGAAATGACGAAAGCCGCTTGCTTGCTTTCGCCCTGCTCGGCGAGCGACTTGGCGCCGCTCATACCGTTCAGGAAGCGGCAGCCATGATGGCCGAAACCGCCCACGCGGTTTTGGGCTGGGATGTTTGCACCTTTGATTTGTATTCGGCCGAGGAGGACAAAGTTTATCACGTTCTCGAGGCCACTTCATCAGGCGACCGCCGCGCGCAACACACCCCCAGCTATGATGGGCTTCCCCCCACCGCGGCGACGCGCCGCGCCATCGAGGAAGGATCTCAATTAATCCTGATCCGCGAGCAGAATGCCGGTCGAGCGCCCATCAGCGGGTGCACGCGAGGTACCGCCTCGATCATGTACGTGCCCGTTCGCCAGGGGAAGACCGTCCTGGGCATTCTCTCAATTCAAAGTCAGCAAACCGAGGCTTACAACGGACGCAGTTTGCAAATCCTCCAAGCGCTGGCCGACCATTGCGGCGGAGCGCTCGAGCGAATTCGCGCCAACGAGGATCTGCGGGAGCGCGCTCGTCTGGCCGTGTTAAGCGCTGAGGTCGGCCTGGCTTTGACCAGCGGAAAGACGCTGCGCCAAATGCTGAAGTATTGCGCCGAATCGATGATGCGGCATTTCAACGCGCAATCGGTCGCCGTTTGGAATCTGGTCGAGAATGACAATGCTCTGGAGTTGCAGGCTTGCGCGGGCCTGCCGCCCAGTCCTGAGTCAACCTGGAACCGGTTGCCGGTCGGCAAATACAAAATCGGCCGCCTGGCGGAAGAACGCAGCCCGGTTTTAGCGAATGGCGTTGCAGCGGATCTGGATTTGCCGAACCCCGAGTGGTTGATCGCGAACGGTCTTGTATCATTCGCTGGTTATCCACTGCTCGTGCAGGATCGCATCGTGGGGGTCATCGCTCTTTTTGCCCGGGGCCAGCTTCAAGAGTCTGTCTTCAAGGCGCTGACCACCGTGGCGTTGCAAATCGCTCTCGGCATTGAGCGCCAGCGGGCCGAGGAGGAACTGCAGCGTTCCCAGGATCGCTTGTCCTACCTGCTGGCAAATAGTCCCGCCGTTATTTATGCCTTGCGCGTCGACGGAGAAAAAATCATCCCCGTTTCTATAACCGACAATATTGAACCTTTATTTGGTTACACCAATCAGGAGGTGTTGGTTGTGGACTGGTGGAATCGCGCTTTGCATCCGCAAGACCGACCGATGCTGGCTCGCTGGTTGCCGGAGCTTTTGAAGGCAAACCATATCGCCCGGGAGTATCGCGTGCGGCATAAAAAGGGCCATTACCTGTGGATTCGCGACGAGAAACGGCTCGTCCGCGACACCCAGGGCAAGCCTGTGGAAGTGCTCGGATCGTGGATGGACATTACCGAAAGGAAACAGCTCGGGGAGCAATTGCGCCAATCGCAAAAGATGGAGGCCATCGGTCAATTGGCCGGCGGAGTGGCGCACGACTTTAACAACCTTCTCAGCCTCATCCGCGCCAATGCGGAATCCTTGCTGAGCGAAGAATCTAGTTTACCCTCGGCCGCTCGCGAGTCAGTACAGCAAGTGCTGGCCGCCGTACTCAGCGGCGCCGAACTAACCCGCCAATTGCTTTTCTTCAGCGACAAGCAGGTGTTGCGGCCCGAGCCAGTTTCTTTGAATGAAGTTGCCGGACGAATGACCGGCATGCTGTCGCGTCTCATCGGGGAAAATATTCGGCTGGAGTCGCGCTATGCCACCGACTTGCCCATGGTCCAGGGGGATGCGGGCATGCTCGATCGGGTGGTGATGAATCTGCTCGTCAACGCGCGGGACGCCATGCCGAACGGCGGGACACTGAAGATTGACACAGAGGCGATCGCTTTCGGCGAGGATGAGAGTCAGGAAAAACCTGAACGCAGTTCGGGCCGCTTTGTCCGACTGCGAGTCAGGGATTCCGGCAGCGGCATTGCCCCGGAACATTTACCAAAAATTTTCGAGCCGTTTTTCACCACCAAAGAAACTGGCAAAGGCACCGGCCTTGGCCTCGCGACGGTTTATGGAATTGTGAAACAGCATCAGGGGTGGATCGAAGTTGCCAGCGAACCGCGCAAGGGCACCACTTTCGATGTTTTCTTTCCGGCCGCTGAAACGCCTCCTGTCCAAAGCTCGCCGCCACCCAGGGCCGTCGCGGATGGGGGCGGGGCCAGGACTGTTTTGTTTGTGGAGGATGAGGAATCCATTCGGTTCCTCGCGCGGCGAATGATGGAGAAGGCCGGCTACCGGGTGCTCGAAGCTGTTTCCGGAAAAACGGCCCGCGACTTGTGGACGGTCCACGCTTCGGAAATTGATTTATTGCTCACGGATTTTGTTCTGCCGGACGGCATCCGGGGCGATGAATTGGCGCGCCAATTCCGCCAGGAGAAACCTGATTTGAAAATTATTGTCACCAGCGGTTACAACCCGGAAACGGTCGGAGCCAACCCTGCCGGAATGGAGGACACTGTTTTTCTGCAAAAACCCTTTGCGATGCGGGTTCTATTGGAAACGATCGACAATTATTTGAGAGCCAGCCCCGCATCCGTATCCGCACCTTAATTATTTTTTCCGGGTTGGGATTTGAGTCTAAATTGTTCGAAGGTCGCCTTCGTGCCGGCAACCCCTCCGGTCGTCAAACCTACGCGCATGCTTCGGTCCCAAGGCGGGAAGTCGTCTCCTCTTTGCGCCTTGCCCACCGGAGACCAGTTCTTTCCATCCGCGCTGAACGCAAAAGCAAAATCATGCCCCTCAAAACCAACCACGCGCAGATGAACTGATTTCTTCGCGGGGGCGGACACCTCTTCCAGCACCTGGTGCTTCCCTTTATCGCGCCGCCAAAGCGTTAATTTCCCCTCACGCATTGCCAATCCGGCGGCATTACCATGGTCACCGATGGCAGCGATCCCCGCGGTTGCGCCGGGACTGGTGTCGCGCAAAATGACCGTGGCCTCGTAATTACCGCTCGTAGTAGAGCGAGCGAGCATCGCGCCCATCACATTTGTGCCGGCCTGTGGCGCCAGCGTTAAGCCTCCCGATCCTTGCGTGTCCAACGACCAACTTGGTTCATTCTCCTGCGGCCATTGCCAGCCGGGCTTCAATTCCCGTTGATTGAAGTCGTCGATAAAGTTGACTGACGCCGACGCGGGATTTTGCGCCACTCCAAAAGGCGACGCGGCGACAATGCTGGGACCCTTGCCGCCATTAATCTCCGGCCAGCCATTCGCCGCAAATTTCACCTCGTCTAACAACGCTTCGCGCCCGGTGAAGACGAAATCCTTTGCCGAATAAGCATGATACATGAGCCAGTAGCGACCTCGTTCGTCCGACACAATGCTTCCGTGACCCGGACATTTCCAACGCTCATTCCCCGCGAGAATAGGATTGGCCGTATTTTTTTCCCACGGGCCGAGCAGCGTCTTCGACCTCGCCACTCCCAGAGCGTAGCCGCAGCCACGACCGCAACAGCCGTTACCCGAGTAAAATAAATAAAACCAATCCTGGTGCCGAACGACAAAAGGTCCCTCGACAACCGCGCCTTCCCAGCCCGCGTCATTGCGCAGGATTTCCTTCGGCTCACCCGTCAGTTTCAAACCATCCTCCGATAGAGGCTGCGCCCATAATATCGTCGGGAGCTTTCGACTGTTCCCATCCTCCTTCCAAATCAAATAGCGCTGCCCCTTTTCGTCCACGACCGGCACGGGATCAATCGACCCCGCCGGTTGCGAAACCAAAGGACCGTGATCCGCATACGGGCCTTGGGGCTGATCAGCGCTTGCGACCGAGACCGCGAGCGGACCGCCTTTGCGCCGGCCGACATAATAAACATAATATCGTCCTTTATACTCGCTGATCTCCGGCGCCCAGAAATTAGCGACTGCCCACGCCGGCCGGTGAGGAAACACCGTCCCCGTCAGCTCCCAGTTGACCAGGTCCGTTGAATGTAAAACTGGAAATTGAGGTCCCCATTCCGAAGATGTCGCCGTGGCCCAATAATCCTTGCCCACGCGGATGACCGAGGGATCCGGATAATCACCAGGAACCACCGGGTTTTGGTAAGGCGTTTGGCCCGGCGCGCCGCCAGGCACTGCTAACCACGCGAAGAAAATCAGGACCGCTGGCAAAGTAAGGCGATGGTTCGGAAGCTTTTCGTTCATGCTTGCCTTACCGATAAAGGGATCGGGCAGTTGTCACAAGGCCGATTTGATATAGATTTCTATCAGAAACTTTGGCACATCTTTTTCATGGCCGAAAAAAGTCTTAACGACCTGCCGCGCGAGTTGCGCCTGCTTTTTACCAAAGGCGCCGACGCCCTGGCGCGCGAGAATTACGATTACGCCATCGATCTCTTCAATCAAATACTGGCGCGTGACCCCTCTTTTTTTGATGTGCGCAAATCATTGCGTGAAGCGCAATTGCGCAAAAGCAGCGGGCGTGGCGGTTTTTTCAAGAAGATGCTGAGCAATGCCAGTTCGTCGCCCCTCGTCGCCAAAGGCCAAATGACCTTGCGCAACGATCCCGCAGCCGCCCTGCAGATTGCCGAGCAAATACTCAATTCCGATCCCCAGAATCCTTCGGCTCACCGGCTCGTAGTCGAGGCCGCCACCGAACTGAAGCTCACGAAAACGGCCGTCCTCTCCCTCGAAGTACTCGTCAGCAATTCGCCCAAGGATAGCGAAGTCGCCATCAAATTCGCCACCGCCCTCGCCGACACCGGCGAAGTCGTCCGCGCCGAACAGATTCTGACCGACCTCGTGGCTACCTTCCCCGCCGACAACGATCTTTCCCTGGCGTTAAAAAATATCTCCGCGCGTAAAACGATGCAGAAAGGGGGCTATGAAGCCGCTTCCGGCGGCAAAGGCACTTTCCGCGACATCCTCAAAGACAAAGAGGAAGCGATTTCCCTGGAGCAGGAAAAACGCCAGGTCAAATCGGAGGACGTCGGAACGAGATTGCTCGGCGAATACGAAGAGCGGCTCAAAACCGAGCCGACCAATTTAAAACTTTTGCGCTCGATGGCCGAATTGTTGACGCAGAAAAAGCAGTTCGATCGCGCGCTTGAGTTTTACGAACGGATCAGGGCAAACGAAGGCGGCAGCGACCCCTCCCTTGATCGCGCCATCGCAGAAACAATAATGCGCCGTTACGATCACGTGATTTCACAACTTGATCCTGCCGCTACCGATTTTCCGGAACAATCGGCCAAATTGCAGGCGGAAAAAAGTACGTATCAACTGGCCGAGTGCCAAAAGCGCGCGGAGCGTTTCCCCACCGATCTGCAAATTCGTTTCGAATTGGGCCAGCTCTATTTCCACGCAGGCAAAACAAAAGAAGCGATTGGCGAGTTCCAAAAAGCTCGCGGCAATCCGAATCGGAAAACGGCCGCCCTCAATTATTTAGGCCAATGTTTTGCCCGTAACAACATGAATGACATGGCCGCGCGAACCTTCGAGGATGCCCTCAAAGAAAAATTGGTTTTCGACGACGAGAAAAAAGAAATCCTCTACAATCTGGCTTGCGTTCTGGAAAAAGGCGGCAAGGGAGGCGAGGCCATCAAGCACTTTGAAACCATTTACTCTCACGACATTGAATATCGCGACGTGGAAAAAAAAGTGAGCGACTTCCACAACCAGGGCAGCCAGCCAGCCGGTTAGCGTTTCTTCTTCTTTATCGGGACCACCGAATGCGTTGAGGGAAGGGGTCCGCCCGTTTCTTCGACTGCCTCTCGAATGGTCTTTTTGAAAAGCTCGATGCCCTCGTCGAAAGCCGCGGCGATCGGCAACACCGATGTCTTCTTAATTCGCCGTTTGAATTTCTTTAGATTTTCTTCGGCGGCCGCTTCATCCATTTTGTTGGCTACGACGAGCCGAGGTTTTTCCAGCAGCGCGGGATCATATTTTTCGAGCTCTCCCAGCAAGGTCGTGAAATCGTTCCACGGCTCGCGATCGTCCGTTCCCGCCATATCCACCAGCACCACCAGGACTTTGCACCGTTCGATGTGCCGCAGGAACTCATGTCCGAGTCCGACATTCCGATGCGCGCCCTCAATTAGCCCCGGCACGTCACACACCGTGAGCCGCCCATAATCCGAATATTGCACAATCCCGATCTGCGGATGCAGCGTGGTGAACGGATAGGGAGCGACTTTCGGACGCGCGTGAGAAATTGCCGTTAACAACGTAGACTTCCCCGCGTTGGGATAACCGACCAGCCCCACCTCCGCCAGGATGCGCAGCTCGAAAAGAAAATTACCCTCGCCTCCGTCCTCGCCCGGTTGCGCGAATCGCGGGGCTTGCCGAGTGGCCGTCGCGAAATTTCGATTACCGAGCCCGCCCCTGCCCCCTTTGCACAGAATAAACCGTTGCCCGTGCTCGGTGAGGTCAGCGATCATTTCCCCTTTGGCCTCGTGCGCCACTGTCCCACTGGTTGCTTCCTCCTGGCTAAGATCAATTTCCATCGCCGCTCCGCTGCCTGCGGCCGCGCGAAACAGCGGACGTTTGCTACCGCTCGATTGGAATTTTGGGCGATCATCCTCCTCAGGATCTTCACCGCGATTCGTGTCCGGCGAAGCGTTGCTCGGCAGGCGCCAGACGAGCGTCCCGCAAGGGACCTTAACCACGAGATCTTTTCCGGCGTGCCCATCCATTCCTTTGCCCAACCCGCCCTGCCCGTCCTGGGCCAGCAACCTCGGCTGATAATATTGATTGATGAGGTTGTTCAGATCGTGGTCCGCTTCAAGGATCACATCTCCCCCTCGGCCTCCATTGCCGCCGCTCGGTCCGCCTTTGGGCCGGTACTTCTCCCGTTGAAACGCCACGGCCCCCTTCCCGCCATGCCCCGCCCGGGAATAGATTTTTATTTCGTCAATGAACATCGAGGTGCTGGGCGAGTCGTTCCGCCAAATAAAAAAGCGAGGCGGAAGGCCTCGCTTCAAAAGCCATTGATTGGTGATTACGAGGCGGCAGCTTGCTCGGCCAGCACATTGATGCGCCGGCTCGCTTTATCAAAGACCACCTTGCCATCCACCAAAGCGAACAACGTCCAATCCCGTCCCGTACCCACGTTTTTGCCCGCTTCAAATTTTGTGCCGCGCTGGCGGACTAGAATGCTCCCGGCCGTGACCGTTTCCCCGCCAAATCGTTTCACGCCCAGCCGCTTGCTGACGCTGTCACGCCCGTTGCGGACGCTGCCTTGACCTTTCTTATGTGCCATAAACTACTCTAGTTAAGCTTTGATTTCTTTGATCTTCACCACCGTCAACTCCTGCCGATGACCAACCGTTTTATGATAGCCCTTTCGGCGTTTCATTTTGAAAGCGATTTTCTTCTCACCTCGAATGTGCTCGACCACGTCGGCCACCACGCTGGCGCTGGCCACCGTCGGCGACCCGATCGTGACTTTGCCATCGTTGCTTACCATCAAAATCCGGTCGAACGTCACCGGCTGCCCGGCTTCAATCGCCAGTCGTTCGATTTTCAACGTGTCGCCCGCGACCACGCGATACTGTTTGCTTCCTGTTTCTAATACAGCGTACATAGTTTTTCCCGCCAAAGGGGTTGAGATGTGACCAAAAACGCCGACCCTTGTCAATCCGTCATTCAGTCCCGTCCAATATGCCAGCGCCCCTGCCCAAAATCAATGGGTTTTTCCACAAACCAGGAGCCTGTTGAAAAATTGCAGCTTTTCAGATTGTGAGCGCGCGAATGTGATGGCGCTACGAAGCGAGAAGCGCTCGTCCCTTGTGGCGAAACGAACTTGTGGCGGGCTTTGGTGGTTTTGACGAGGCCTAAAGGGCCACAAATACCTTAGCCCAGCTCAACGGACTGGGATTACCCGAATTACAAAAACAAGGCGGCCTGAAGGGCCGCGTTAAAGATCTTACACGCCTCCTTTCCCTGGTGGTAGGGCGTCGCACTCCGTGCGCGCCGGTGGGTGGCGTTTTGATCCAACGCGGCTCAAACATGCGCCCGGAACCAACGCCGGTGGACACGCTTTCAGTTCCTTCTCTTGCGTCTTGGCCCGGCGTAGCTCAGTTTGGTCTAGCCGTCTCGACGCGCACCAAATGAACGCGGGCATCTTTCATTCAGCGATTCTCGCGGTGCTTCTCGTTTGTGCTGGGTGTGGTTCACGGCCTACTCAGCAGACCGTTGACCGAGTGCGCTCGGAAGTTGCCACGATTCTCAAGAAGAACTCGACCCAGATTGATGTCGCCAAGCCGCTGGTTGCGCAGGGAGCCGATGAGTTGGACATTGTCGAGATCGTGATGGCAGTCGAGGAAGCGTTTAAGGTCGATATTCCCGACAGTGCCATAGGCGAGAATGTCGGAGAGGCCAGTAAGACCTTGACGGTTCAGAAGCTCGCCGAGATTGTTTCCAGAGAGCAGAGGACAAAATGACGACGGCTAACCATGGGCGCCAGCCAACACCGGGAGAGCGTTCACGTTCCAATCGAGCGTCATTGGCCCGGCCTGCCTGAGTGCGGGCGTTAGCTGGTCTTCGAACGAGACGAACCATTTAAACCCTCACGCTCAGTTTTGATGACCGGCTCCTCCGATTTCTGGGATGCACTGGCGCCCCACCACGCGACGCTTGAGAACAGCTATCTCGATTTGCCGAGTCTCCGCTGCCTCCTGCCAGACATTCACCCGCCGGTGTTGGTGGTGGGTGCCGGTCAGGGACTTATCGTGGCCGAACTGCAAAAGCAGGGGATCCATTGTGATGGCGTCGATCTGAGCGCGGAGATGATTAGATACGCCCGGCTTCGCCGTGGGCTGGCTTTGGTTCACGCTGACGCGAGGGCTTTGCCCTTTGGAAATGGAGCATACAAAACAATCATCTATGCCACCGGCGTCATTGATTTCATGAGCGATGACGAGGAGATACGGGAGATCATGAACGAAGGCAGGCGCGTCGCAGACCCATCGGGAAACATATTCGTCGCTTTCTACAAATTCAGCGCTGCCACCGAGGAGTTCGTCATGAGGCTAGGGTTGCTCAGGAAAGACGCCTTCGCTTTCAGGAGCTCCTGGAGATTTACCGTCTCACGCCGGTGCAGGCGATGTCTTGGGTGGCGGAGCGCTCAAACGTCAGTTACTTTGGAGCCGCAATGCTGGCGCTTCGCTCATGGGCATTTTCCTCATGGCAGGAAAAGAGGAACGCCTTCCACATGCAAAAAATTTTCGGTAAAGTGAATCATGCTGACGCCTTGATTCGGGCGGCCCCGGAAAACCAGACTTACCGGAATGAAGTGGAGATCAGGAATCTCTTCGCACGTCTTGCCCTTCCGATTAGGCACTTTGGAACAACCGGCAGTTGCCACGTGGTTCGAATATAGGGACGCGAGGCTTCATGAAGCACCAAACCATGTCCGGCCAGCTAGCCAAGCGCTGCAGCGAACGGCGGCGCGCCATCGCAGTTGCAATCGGTGCGTCCCTGGCCTGTCGCGTCGTAGCGCAGGCGAAGGCGGGTGGCGTCGGGTCGCTGAGCTTGGGTCGTTCGGCACAATAAGCCATGAACAAGCATGAGGCTCAATCAGTGCTTCTAGACCATTTTGAGCCGTATGCCGCTCAGAATTACGAGCAGCTCAGGTCCTTAATAGGTGCCGAGCACGTGGTAAAGATTAGTGGCCCATCTGGCACGGAGTATCACTTTGAGGTCTATGCTTCGTTGGTTAACGAAGATTCCAATGACATCGAGGTCGAAGGGATTGTAACCGAAGTGAAAGGGCGCTGGTGGTTGCCACCGAGTGTGCAGCAGAGCTTCGTCGTCGCACCTGACGGACAGAAATATTCCTGGTGCTCTGGGCTGTTGCCTGAAGCCGAACCAGCCGTTTCACCCAATGGCGGCCCGGCGGAGTGCGTGGATAATTCCGCAGCCGGTGGCGGGCCGCCATCGGGGAGCTGAGCATTAGGCGTTGCTCGCATCTCGTGAAAATCCGAAGCATCCAACACATTTCGTGCATCGCCGCGCTTTCTCTCACGGCCTGTGCGCCACCAGCATCGAACGACCCTCCTCCAATCCTTCTGTTCAACGGAAACGGAACGTCCCCCAATGATGTTAAGGCGGTCGAGGCAGTCCTGAAACACAGCCGCCTCAAATATGTGACTGTGAATTCAAAGCAGTTGAACAGCATGAGCGAGGCACAACTGCTGGCTTATCGTCTGATGATTGTTCCCGGTGGAAACTATATCACCATCGGCAACAGCCTGACGCCGGGCACGGCCACGAACATTCATAATGCCGTACAGGGCGGCTTGAACTACCTGGGAATCTGCGCCGGAGGGCTTCTGGCAGGAAATGCCACATCCAACAGCCTGAATCTGACGTCTGGCGTGCAGGTCGGCTTTTACGCGGAAGTAAATAGAGGCATCCACAAGGCCGTCGTGCCAATTACCGGCGTGGGCACGCGGGCTATTGAGCATTACTGGGAGGATGGACCGCAGTTCACCGGCTGGGGTACGATAGTGGGCAAGTATCCCGACGGGACACCCGCGATCGTCGAAGGACTGTCCGGCAAGGGTTGGGTACTCCTCTGCGGTGTTCATCCTGAAGCCCCCGAAAATTGGCGACGCGGAATGACTTTCACCATGCCAGCAAGTGTCGCCAATGCCTACGCCGGAACACTCATTGATGCGGCATTGCACGGAACGCGGCTTCCGCATTACTGATGGACGTTTCAGCTCCGCACATATCTCAATGAAAACATCCGCAACGCCCGCGATTTGATTGGGTCGTTCGCACCGCACTACCCACCACGAGACGCCATGGCGTTCTACACAGAATGGTTTGCTGGCGACCCGAAAGACGCAGCGGAGACCTGCCAGTGGCTTGGCACCTACATGCAGCTCCGCTACCAAAAGGCCAACTCAGTCCCCCCTGTGATCGATTGGCCGATGCCACGCGGTGAACTCCAGGTCTCGTTTTTTGGACTCGGTCTTCATTGGTGTGCTTTCGTGTCCATTGGTGGTTAGCTTGTTCCGCCTTCGGCTGGGCGAAGGGGTTCTCGGGTTTTTTGTGAGGTTTATTTCGGACATGTTTGCTATTAACTATGCCCGGAAAGAATCACCAATTCTAACGTGGCAGACCTTGAAATACGCATTCTGGCCGGGGGACTCAGCAAACGCATGGGCCGCGACAAATCCCGTTTGCGTCTCGGCCGTCAGACCATACTCGCCATCGTTCACCAGACCGCCCGGCAAACAAAAGTGCCGGTCAGGGTGATTCGCAAGGACGCCGTCCCCCGCTGCGGACCGCTCGGCGGAATCGTAACCGCGTTGAAAAGTTCACAATCCGACCGAGTGCTGTTCCTCGCCTGTGATATGCCATTTGTTACGGTGCCACTGTTGAATCGATTGAAGAAGGCGGGTTCCCGTCCAACTTTTGCCCAAAGCGGTCGGCGGGTCGGCTTTCCATTTCTGCTTCATAAACGGGACCTTGAGACCGTCCGGTCGCAGATCGAAAAAGGGGAATTTTCGCTTCAGGCTTTGGCTAAAGCCTTGAGCGCAAAGAAGATTGCGCTGTCGGCGCGTCGGTCGAATGAATTGAAAAACATTAATACCCCTCAGGAATACAAATGGGCCCGTCAGCGCTGGCGGATGCTCAACAAAGATTCGTGAAGTTACACTTCCAGGTTTATGGCGAGGGAAAACCGGTCGTGATCATTCACGGCCTGTTCGGTTCGCTTGAGAATTGGCACACGATCAGCCTTGGCCTCGCCGCCCAATTCCAGGTGTATGCCGTTGATTTGCGAAATCATGGCCGCTCACCGCACGATCCACTCATCAATTATGACGTCATGGCCGCGGACATTGCCGAATTCATGGCGGACCAAAAAATCGGCGAGGCCTCCCTGATCGGGCATTCCCTGGGCGGCAAAGTGGCCATGCAGTTGGCGCTAACCGACCCGGCGCGGGTTGCTAAACTCGTGGTCGCCGACATGGCGCCGCGCGAATACGAGCCGCACCACGAAACTATTCTGACAGCTTTGCTTTCGCTTCCACTGGAATCTTTGCAAACCCGCCGCCAGGCGGAGCACGCCTTGGAATCCAAAATCCCCGATCTCGCCGTCCGGCGCTTTCTCCTGAAGAACCTCAAGCGAAATGCCGAAGGCCAATTTTTCTGGCAAAATAATCTCCGCGCTCTGCAGGCGAATTATCCACACCTGGCAGCTGGCGTCCGGACCGATCGCGTGTTCGACAAACCCGCGTTATTTCTCCGCGGCGAACTCTCGGATTACCTCCGCCCGGAGGACGAGCCGTTGATTCGCAGGTTATTCCCGCATTCCGAGATTCGCACCGTCGCGGGTGCCGGCCATTGGATGCATGCGGAAGTACCCGAAACTTTCCTCCGTAATGTTCAGGAGTTCCTGAGGGATTGAATCCGCTGGCGGGAAAAAATGGCGCGGGCTACCTTGGCGCCAATGGAATCTTGGCAGCCTGAACCTTGCGCGGAGAATCCGTCGTTGCTTCCAGGCAAGCCGTCTTCAGGGGACATCATCCCCGCGTCCAAACAGACCAAATCCTGAATCAATGAAGAGCTACTCGTATCGGGCAGGCTTTGTCGCGCTGGCGTTACTATGCGCCGACTACACCCACGCTGCTGACAAAGTGGACGGCGCCGTGTCGCGTTCATCCCGTCCCCTCGCCAAACGCGCTCCCTGGCAGGAGAAGTTGACCCTCGGGCCGGGCGATGTCTTGAATGTCTCCCTGTTCGACCGGCCGGACACCGCCCGCACGGAAATATCCATCGCACCGGATGGCCGTCTCAGCTTCCTCCGCACTAATATCATCGCAGCCGGACTCACCATCGATGAATTGCGCACCCGCCTCGATCAGGCGCTGGGGCCGTTTTACGAGAATCCGCGCACCATCATCACCCCCGCGGCGATTCACAGCAAAAAATACATCGTCCTGGGCTCCGTCGTAAATCGCGGAGTATTTCCCTTTGATCGCCCGCTCACGCTCATCGAAGCGATCGCCCGCTCCGGCGGACTGGAAACCGGCGTTCACGATGCGCACACCGTTGAACTGGCCGACCTGCCCCGCAGCTTTCTGATCCGCAATGGTGAAAGAGTGCCCGTCGATTTCGAGAAGCTTTTTGCCCGGGGCGATCTTTCCCAGAACATCCCGCTCCAGCCCGATGACTTCCTCTATTTCGCTTCGGCCCAGGCAAATGAAATCTACGTGCTTGGCGAAGTCGCCATGCCTGGAATCGTTTCCTACGTGAATCAACCGACCGCGCTCAAAGCCATCGCGGCGCGCGGAGGATACGGTCCGCGATCGTGGAAAGGCCGGGTGCTCGTGGTCCGCGGCTCGCTCGACAAACCTCAAACCTTTGTGGTGGACACGCGCGCTATCCTTGCCGGAAAAGAAAAGGACTTCGCTTTGCAGCCCAGAGACATCGTTTATGTGAGTTCGAATCCCTGGAAACTCGCGGGCGAAATCGTCGATGTCGCGGCCCGGGCGTTCGTCCAGGGCTTTCTCGTGCAAGCCACCGCCCTCAAAGTTAGACCACTTTCCTCGCCACTCTTTTGACATGAAAACCTACTGGGTCTTGGTAATTATTTTGGCCGCAGGCTGCGCCTCGCAAAAGCCCGTTGAACGACCGCCGGATTTCTCGGCTGTCACCGAACCTTCGCACAGCCAGCCGGCTCCAGCCCCTCGGCCTGCCGTGACTCAAACTCCCACCGCGGCCGCGCCAGCCGCTACGCCTGCAACCGCTCCCGCAAAACCGGCTGTGTCGTCCACCGCCAAACCTGCCGTTGGGGTAACCGTGAAGGAAACGCTTGATCCTGTTCTGTTGCGGCCCAGCACCGACGAATTCACTCTCGGGCCCGGTGACGGCCTCGAGATTGAAATCCTGGGTTCTCCCCTCACCCGGGCCACCACCTCTGTCGGTCTGGACGGGAAAATTTATTTTCATCTGTTGCCAGGAACGGACGTTTGGGGCCTGACACTGGACCAGGCGCGGGATGCTCTGGAAAATGAGCTCGGCAAATTGATCACTCGTCCGCAAATCTCCGTCTCGCTCCGCACGGTGGGCAGCCGTTACGTCTGGTTGTTGGGGCGTGTGAATCGGCCGGGCATCTATCCGCTCCCCGGCACGATGACCTTACTCGAATCCCTCGCCCAGGCCGGAGGCACCGCGACCTCCGGCGGCCAACTGGCCACCGCCGACCTCGCGGATTTACGCCACAGTTTCGTCGTTCGCAACGGCCAGTTTCTGCCCGTGGATTTCTTCCGCCTCTTAACCGCCGGCGACATGTCCCAGAATATCTATATGCAGCCGGACGATTTTGTTTACGTGCCTTCCTCGCTCGCCAACGAGATTTATGTGCTGGGCGCCGTTCGCGCGCCTCGCGCGGTGCCGTACCAGGAGCCGATGACGCTGGTTTCCGCAGTCCTGGGAGCAGACGGTCCAGCCCGCTATGAATTGCTGGGGCGCGACGACACCGGTCCTTTCATGCGGGACGCCTATCTTTCTCACGTGGCGATTTTGCGAGGCTCATTGACCGAACCGCAGGTCACGGTCGTGGATTTTCAGGCAATCGTGAAAGGCCGCGCCTCGGATGTTCGACTCGAACCGGGCGACATCATTTACGTTCCGAATTCTCCTTACACGAACCTGAAACGTTACATCAACCTGGTGGTGAACACCTTCGTGGGCACGGTGGCCGCGAACGAAGGCATTCGCGCGGGCGGTGGCGGTGGCGCGCTGGGTGTCGGGGTGACCGTGAATCCCTCCTCGCGTTAAGTAATATTCCCCCGCGCCACTCTCAAAGCCGAACGGTTTTGGCAAGGCTCAAAGAAAAATATTTTTTGGAGGAAAATTTTTTCATCCCTTGACGAAGTGATGCTCCATTAAGATATTGCTGCCTCAATTCACGGTTGCCGATGTTGTACTAAACCGTCCTATGCCCAAATCGAAGTCCAGCAGCGCTCCCTCCGGGCCAGCTAAAAAAAGCAAACGCGTGGCCGCTGCTCTGGGTCAAGGACTGCCCAAAGGAACGATTGAAGTTGTTGCTGCCGTCGTAACCGTTGCCACCGCCGAAGCCAACGGCCATCCTGCCTCCGCCATCGATCCCGCCCGGGTGACGTTCAGTCCCGAAATCACCGAAAAAATTAAGGAACTGGTCCGCCTGGCGCAGGAGCAGGGTTATCTCACTCACGGGGATGTGAACGAGGCGCTCCCTGATACTCTCGTTACGCCCGAGCAACTCGAACTAATCATTATTCAGTTGCGCAATCTGGAAGTCGATATCGTGGACCAGGCCGAGGTTGACCGGATCAAGCAACCGGAGGAGGAAGAAGTCGAGGAGAAGACGCGCCTCGATATCTTGGATGACCCCGTCCGGATGTACCTCAAACAAATGGGCCAGGTCCCTTTGTTGACCAGGGAACAGGAAGTCGAAATCTCCAAACGGATCGAGCAGGCAGAAGCGGAGATGAAGAAAACCATTTGCGCTTTCGGTTTTGCCGCCAAGGAACATATCGCCCTGGCCGAAAAACTCGTCTCCGAGCCGCCCAAGGAACGCTTTGACCGCGTCGTCCTGGATAAAAAAGTCGAGACGCGGGAACTGCACATCAAAGCCCTCCGCCGGTTGATCGTGAGCGTCCACGCGCTCGATGAACAAGTGGATGCCGAATTTGCCAAATCCCGGAACGGCCACGGAGCTGGCGAGGAATTCCAGGCGCGTTACCGCAAGCTCAATCAAAAGCTGCAAGCCAGTTTCGGAAAGTTTTATTTCAAGCAAAAGGTCATGGAAGAGATGGCGCTCGTGGCTGAGAACATCCATGACAAACTGCAAATCAGCGCGCGCATCGTCCGTGAATTGCAGGACAGCGGCGAAAGGTCCCACCAGGCGCAATTGCAGGCGGAGCAACGAAAGATTCAGGCCCTCGAAGAATTTGTGCGCCTGCCCCAGGAAGGGTTCCTTCAGTCGTACGCGCAGTTGAAAACGGCGGCCGCGCGCGCCTTGCAGGCCAAGACCGAAATGGTGGAGGCCAACCTTCGGCTCGTCATCTCGATTGCCAAAAAATATACCAATCGTGGCATGTCTTTTCTCGACCTGATCCAGGAAGGCAACATGGGCCTCATGAAAGCCGTCGAGAAATTCGAATACCGCCGCGGCTACAAGTTCTCCACTTACGCCACCTGGTGGATTCGCCAGGCGATTACCCGCGCGATTGCCGACCAGGCCCGCACCATCCGCATTCCGGTGCACATGATCGAAAACATCAACAAGATCATGCGCATGCAAAAGCGTCTTTTGCAGGATTTCGGCCGCGAACCGACCTCCGAAGAAATCGCCGATGAAATGCAACTGCCCGTCGATCGCGTGCGCGCGATTGTTAAAATGGCGCAGCAACCCATTTCCCTCCAATCACCAGTGGGCGATGGCGAAGACACCAATTTCGGCGACTTCATCGAAGACAAATCGACCGAAAACCCCTCGGAAGTCACGAGCTTCAGCCTGCTGAAAGATAAACTGACGACGGTCCTTTCCAGCCTGTCGGAACGCGAACGAAAAGTGTTGGAACTCCGGTTCGGCATAGGCGACGGTTCCCCGCGCACGCTCGAAGAAGTGGGCAAACAATTTCGCGTGACGCGCGAACGCATCCGCCAGATCGAAGCCAAAGCCCTGCGCAAAATGCGCCACCCGACCCGCCTGCGCCATCTTCATGGATTTATTGAAGTGGATGAAGACGAAAAAAGGCTGACGCCCTAGGGTGTTTTCGAATTTTGATTTGAACGGCCCGGACACGACAAGGGGGTATGGTGTTATGTTTTTACCCGTGAACCCCACGGTAAAATGCGGCGATTATGAGTTTTGACCCGCGAGGGTTACCCGTGAACCGACCCGTGAACCGACCCGTGAGGTGAGGCGGGAGACCGCACCTTCAACTCCGCATTCCGCGTTCCCCCCTCCGCACTCTGCATTCACGTCACTTTCGCGCCCTGCAATCGTTCCATGGCGGCCTGGAGCGTTTCCAGGTAATGGAGCATTTGCAGCCGCACCTCTTTCGGCGGCGGATTCTTCTCGTCGTTCATGTGGCGCTGCATGCTTTCGAGCAAGGCGGGCGTGCGCTTTTGGACACTGGCGATTTGCTTTTCCCACGCCAGTTTCCGCTTCGCGCAATCGAGCAGGGCCGTGAGGTATTCGATATCCTGCCGGGTATTGCGTTGACCGTGGTACTGTTCGTTCACGCGGGTTAATTCGCCGTTCACCGCCAGGATCGTCTTCTCGCACCGCTCGATATCCGTGACCAGCGACGTCAACTCCAAAACCATCCTTTGCTGCTCCGCCGCCGCTTTTTGCGCCGCCTTTAAATCTTTGATCGAGGACATTGGAGTCCAACCTAAAGCGGAATGCCTGAAAGGTAAAGAAGGGGCATGGGCTAAGACGTAAAACGTAAACCGTAAAAAGGCGCGGGCGTCAAACCTGAGTCGTGAGCGGGTGTGGTTTTCGCTCTCTTTCTCATGCTCTTTCTCATTTTCTTTCTAAAGTCTGCAATCTGCGGTGGCTGGGAGCGGCGCGCAATGGACTGCACGCCCTACCTTTGCACTTTGTGGTAGGAATTTCTTTCTCCGTGCTCGGCTGTTACGGTTTTTACGTTTTAATTCCCGTTTGCCTCATTACACTTTCGACCTTTGAGCAACGACCGTCACATTCCACGAACATTCCGGACTCTGTCCCTGTTTCCCCTGCTTGTCGCCGCCGCTTTGACTTGCCTCTCCGCCTCCGCTGCTGAGTGGACGTACATGACCAATAGTTGGATCGCCAACATTGGAACCAAAAGTGATTCCTCACCCGCCGTCGCGCCCGATGGCTCGATTTATTTCGGCACGTTCGATGGAAAATTGTGGGCTTTGAGTTCCAGCGGCTCCACCCAATGGGTTTTCAAAAGCAAACTCGAGATCAAATCCTCCCCAGCCATTGGCTCGGATGGCACGATTTATTTCGGGTCGCGCGATCGACATCTCTACGCCCTCACGCCGTCCGGCCAAAAGAAGTGGGAATTCAAGACCGGCGCGTGGGTCGATTCCTCGCCCGCGATCGCTTCGGATGGAACCATTTATTTTGGGTCGTGGGACCATCATTTCTACGCGTTGAACTCTTCCGGTGCGCAACGGTGGAAGTTCAAGACGGGCTCGCAAATCGTTTCGTCCCCCGCCATCGGGACGAACGGCGACATTTACTTTGGCTCCCATGACAAAAAATTTTATGCCCTGGATGCCGCTGGCAATCAGAAGTGGGCGTTCTCCACCTCCGGAGCTATTTTGTCGTCTCCCGCCCCCGGCCCGGATGGCTGCCTGTACTTCACCGCGGTGGATGGATTCCTTTACGCGGTGAACGCGGACGGGACGATGCGCTGGAAATTGCGGACCGGCGGCATCACCGAGTCCTCTCCCGTTTTGGCGGCGGATGGAACAATTTATGTGGGAGTGAACAAAGATTTCTGGGCGATCACAGCCGATGGCAAAAAGAAGTGGGAAAGAACCAACGAAGACGTCGTCGAGTCCACGCCGCTGACGCTGGCCGACAACACAGTCTGTTTTGTGGACCGGTTCGGAAATGTTTTGGACCTCGACGCGGAGAAAAATCCAAAGTGGCTGATTTATGTTTACAGCTACGGCCACGGCTCGCCGGGGATCAGTTCTGCGGGTGTCATTTACGTTTTTCAATCGACGGATTTTATGGCGCTGAAATCGTCGGTGCCGCTGGGGCCATCGACCTGGCCGAAGTTCCGGGGAAATCCGAGAAATACGGGGAACGCAGCGGAGAAGTGAAACGTGAGGCGTGAAACGTGAATTAAAACGTAAAACGTAAGTCGGAAAAAGCGCCTCGCTCTTTCTCTTGCTCATGCTCTTTCTCTTTCTCCATTCTTTGAGTTCTTTGCGGTAAGAACTCTTTCTTTGTGTCTTTGTCACTCTGCGGTTGAAAAATTCCCTTTTCCGGTTTCCGCGTGGTCTGCGTATTCCGCGGTTGATAATTCCCCGTCAGCGGTTGATTATTCCGTCCCCCGAAAAAGGGCTTTAGCGCCTATCCGCTTTTATTTAGGATACCGGATGCCTGTTGGCTTCGACCCGGTTCCGTTTCGCCAGTTGTATGCTGAAAAGCTGCTGCCGATTTTTCAGCAGTATAAGCCGCTGATTCAGCTCGATAAGCGGAACGAGTTTTACCTCGAAATCATGACCGAACATGGCGTCCTCGGTCCGGGCAAACACCTGGTGGATCTCGGGGCTGGCCTGTCCGTCCTCGGTCCGGTGTGCAAGGCCTACGGCATGAACGTCACGCTCATAGATGATTTCGGCGGCGGCGGTGGAGTCGAGCATGGCAACCCCGACAGCGGGGTCCCACTGCTGGAAGTATTCGAGAAACGCCTCGGCCTGAACATCGTTCGCGCCAACTTCCTTGAGAGCGCCCTGCCCCTGCCGGACAGCAGCGTGGAGGTGGTCACGTGCTTTCACAGCCTGGAACACTGGCACCACTCGCCCAAACGGCTCTTCAAGGAAATCGTGCGCATCCTCAAGCCGAACGGCGTGGTCATCATTGCCACCCCGAACGCCGTGAATATTCGGAAGCGCGTTTTTGTGCTGCTTGGCAAAACGAACCTGCCCACGCTGAAGGAATGGTATGAGGACGGCGACCCGCGCTTCAGGGGACATGTGCGCGAACCGGTGATTGCGGATTTGCAGAATCTGATGAGGTGGAACGGGTTGCAGGTCGCGGGAACTTACGGGCGCAATTTCATTGGCCAGGAAAGCAAGGTTTTGTCCGGCGTGCCCGCGCCCCTCCTCAAATTTGTGGGCCAGTCGTCGGCGGTCTTGCTGCGCTTTTTTCCGTCGCTCTGCTCGGATATTCACGTCGTGGGAAAAAAGGCGGGGAATGGATGAGCAGAGTGTTGAGTGTTGAGTCCTCTGCGGTACAAACGTTTTTCTTTCTTTGTGATCCTTGCGTTCTTTGCGGTTAAAAAATTCTTTATCCGTGTCCCATCCGCGGCATCAGCGGTAAAAAGCTCCGCTTTCTTTGCGATCCTTGCGTTCTCTGCGGTTAATTTTCGAATTCCATTTCCGCGTATTCTGCGTATTCCGCGGTAAGAATTTTTCCAATTCCTCTTTCGCGTTTTTCGCGGTAGATAATTCTTATCCGTGCCCCATCCGCGACCACGTATCGCCACGCGATCGTCTCTCGATGGGCAACATTATAGTGGCGG
>JADMIO011701078.1_pt1 | contig 72321 bp, 48 predicted proteins | sample 8958161 | NCBI WGS metagenome assembly JADMIO01 (sample SAMN16585339, study PRJNA669376) | soil metagenome | isolation source: Crop rotation soil | place: USA: Cullars Rotation, Alabama | collected 2011 | reverse complement strand
GTGAGTCGTGAGTCGTGAGTCGTGAGTCGTGAGTCGTGAGTCGTGAGTCGTGAGTGGTGAGTCGTGAGTCGTGAGTCGATGCAACCTAAAGGGCGAAAATTAAGACATGTAGAGTGAATCAAAAAATAACTCTATGTTTCTGCCCTTAGCTCATACAAAGCTTGATGTTTTTATCACCGGGAGAAGTTTTGTTTTAGCATGTTATAAAGTGTCTAAACTATTACCTCCTGAAGAACGGTTTAATATGGTGCAGCAATTAAGAAGAGCTGCATTATCGGTTCAACTTAATATTGCAGAAGGCAGTTCACGAAGATCTTCAACCGAAAGGCGACGATTTTATGAAATATCAAGAGGCTCATTGATAGAAATCGATACTATTTTCGATTTGGCAGTTGAACTTGACTATTTCAAAAAGGATAACCTTGAACAATGTAGAAGCCTTACGCTAAAGACCTATCAGATGCTAAGCAAAATGATCATTTACTAAAAACTATATCAATAGTGAAGGCTGCCGACTCACGTCTCACGTCTCACGTCTCACGTTTATGTCCAAATTCTTACTTGTAGGCCTCGGCAATATCGGCAATGAATACGCCAACACCCGTCATAATATTGGTTTTGATGTGGTGAATGCATTTGTAAGAAAGCATGGTGGAGCATTCAAGGTGGATAAATTAGCTTACCTCGCAGAAGTAAAATTTAAAGGCAAGCCGGTGATATGCATTTGTCCTACTACTTATATGAACCTGAGCGGCAGAGCATTTAAATACTGGATGGACAAAGAAAAAGTAGTATTGGAAAATACCCTTACCATTGTGGATGATGTGGCTTTGCCGCTGGATAAGATCAGGTTGCGGCCGGGAGGAAGTGCAGGCGGACATAATGGTTTAAAAAGTATCCAGGAATCAATTGCCACCGATAAATATCCCAAATTGAGGTTCGGCGTGGGTAATAATTATCCAAAAGGTATGCAGGCCGATTTTGTGCTGGGTAAATGGTTGAAGGCAGAAGAACCGACTGTAATGATGAAAATAGAAAAATGTGTTGATATTATAGAAAGTTTTATTGCAACAGGAATGGATCATACCATGAGCGCCTTTAATAATCTGTCTATTAAACCATAAGGAATTTCGATCAGCTCACATTGTTGTTTTTTATATCCTATTTTCCTATATTCGCTCTTAAAACCTATCCCTTTTAAAAAGCACTAAATGAAGATAATTTGTGTAGGCCGCAATTATGTGGACCACGCCAAGGAGCTTGGCAACGACATTCCAGATGAGCCGGTAATATTTATGAAGCCGAAAAGTGCTTTATTGCAAAGCCATACGCCTTTCTATTACCCCGAATTCAGTAACGAACTTCATTACGAATGCGAATTGGTGCTGCGGGTTTGCAAGAACGGTAAATACATACAGGAAAGGCATGCCGCCAACTATTACAACGGCATCACTGTAGGAATAGATTTCACAGCCCGCGATATACAGGATGAACTGAAAAAGAAAGGCTTGCCGTGGGAAAAGGCAAAAGCTTTTGATAATTCAGCCGCTGTAGGCAAATTCATCGATGTTACACCCGCCATGAACCGCAAAAATATTGGATTCACTTTCTATAAAAACAAAGAACTGGTGCAGGATGGCAACTCCGGTAAGATGATATTCAGCATCGATTCTCTTATTTCGCATATTTCCAACTACTTCTCTTTAAATATCGGCGACCTCATCTTTACCGGCACTCCTGCAGGTGTGGGTGAATGCGTGGTAGGTGATGTACTGGAAGCCTTTTTGGAAAAAGAGAACCTGCTTACCGTAGAAGTAAAATAGATATTCTACAAACATATTTTGGAGCTCCAACTTTGTTGGAGTTTTTTTTTGCCACGGATTGCACAGATTTACACGAATTATATCCAATAAATAAATTTTTCTTACCTGTCTTGAATGCCTTATCCATGTAAATCCGTGTAATCCATGGCTAAATTTTCTGCGTCATCTGCGATATCTGCGGGACATAATTTATTTTTGGCCGATGATTGCTACCGACATTTTATTAAAAGCTTACCGCCTGATGTGTACTGCCAAAGCCATGGCAGCAACTTACGAAGCCAACCGCAGCACCTGCAAATATGTTCATTCCACCTCCCGTGGACATGAAGCCATACAATTAGCCACCGCATTTCAATTGTTGCCCGGCGATTATGTAAGTCCTTACTACCGTGATGAAAGCATGCTGCTGGGATTGGGCTTCACACCTTATGAATTGATGTTGCAGTTACTGGCAAAAGGCAATGATATTTTTACAGGCGGAAGAGAGTATTATTCACATCCCAATTACAGGGGAGATGATAAACCACATATCATTCATCAAAGCAGTGCCACCGGAATGCAGGCAATACCTACAACAGGAATTGCGCAGGGGTTAAAATACCTGGAAAGAATAAAGAATAATGAACCTTCCCTGTCGGCAGGCAGGCAAGGAACAAGGAATTTTGAACATGGAGCAGATGAACCTTCAACCTTCAGCCCTGTAGTTATTTGCTCTTTAGGCGATGCCTCCGTTACCGAAGGCGAAGTAAGTGAAGCCTTCCAGTTTGCAGCATTGCACCAATTGCCCATTATTTATTTGGTGCAGGATAATAATTGGGGCATTAGCGTAACATCCGATGAAGCACGCACCACCAACGCCAGCGAAATGGTAAAAGGTTTAAAAGGCATCAGCAGGATCAGTATCGATGGAAGCGATTTTTTACAGGCTTATGAAGTGATGAAAAATGTAGTGGAGGAGGTGAGAAGGGAACGCCATCCTTTTCTAGTCCATGCAAAAGTGCCCCTGCTCGGTCATCATACCAGCGGCGTACGAAAAGAATTTTATCGTACAGAAGAAGATCTTGCCAAACATGCAATTGATGATCCCGGCCCGAAACTGAGGAGAAAATTAATTGATCTTGCTGTTGAAGAATCAACATTGATACAAATAGAAAAAGAAGCTGAAGCATATGTAGCAGAAGATTTTCAACAGGCAATAGCAGCACCCGAACCGGATCCATCCACTGTAAGCGATTTTGTTTTTGTGCCTACTGCAATTACTGAAGAAAAAGGCGAACGCAGTCCTGCCGGTAAAGAAAAGATATTGATGGTGGATGCCGGCCTGTTTGCGATAAGAGAGATCATGGAACAATATCCCGAAGCACTATTATACGGACAGGATGTGGGCCGGAGATTGGGAGGTGTGTTTAGAGAAGCGGCTACTTTGGCTGAGCAGTTTGGCGATCACCGCGTATTCAATACCGCTATACAGGAAGCTTATATTATCGGCAGTACCGTGGGCATGGCAGCAGTGGGATTGAAACCTATAGTGGAAGTGCAGTTTGCTGATTATATCTATCCCGGTTTAAACCAATTGGTGACGGAGATCAGCAAGAGTTGTTATTTAAGTTGCGGCAAATTCCCCGTGCAAACATTAATACGTGTGCCTATTGGTGCTTATGGCGGGGGCGGTCCTTATCATAGCGGAAGTGTGGAGACCACCTTGCTTTCCATCAAAGGCATTAAGATAGTTTATCCTTCCAATGCTGCTGATATGAAAGGACTGATGAAAGCGGCCTTTCACGATCCCAATCCTGTGGTGATGCTGGAGCACAAAGGCTTATACTGGAGTAAAGTACCCGGTACTGAAGATGCTAAAACGATAGAGCCTGCTGCTGATTATATTATACCATTAGGAAAAGGTACCATTATATTACCAGCCGAAACTGACAAAATCGATAATGGCGAAAGCTGTTGTGTGATCACGTATGGTATGGGAGTATACTGGGCAAAAGCTGCGGCTAAAAATTATCCTGGCCGGGTAGAGATCGTTGACCTGCGGACTTTATTTCCGCTGGATGAGGAGTTAATATTTGCAACGGTAAAAAAACATGGCAAATGCCTTATTGTAACAGAAGAACAACAAAATAATTCCTTTGCGGAAGCGCTGGCGGGAAGGATCAGCAAAGCCTGTTTTAAATACCTGGATGCGGCTGTGGAAGTGATCGGGGCCATGAATTTACCCGCCGTACCCATGAATATGGTGCTGGAAAAAGCCATGTTGCCCAATGCCGACAAGGTTTCTGAAAGAATAGGGCAACTTTTAAACGATTAGCCTTCTCCCATTTACCAAAATGCCTTACATTTGCAACCCGAAAACGGGATGCCGGGGTAGCTCAGCTGGTTAGAGCATCGGATTCATAACCCGAAGGTCGGCAGTTCAAGTCTGCTCTCCGGTACAAAACGAAAACCTCCAAAATATGGAGGTTTTTTATTTTCTTAATAAAGCAATCCTGTTACAAACGGGTAAATTTATAGACACGGGTAATATGCCTATGGCATGACACTCGCGCCAATTATAACTCTCCGCTACAAAATAAAAGCCTCCATTTTTTGTAGGTTTTTTATTTTCAATGAAGCAGTCCTGTTACAAACGGGTAAAATAGGAGTGATATGCCTGCGGCATCACACTCACGCCAATCAGGTACAAAATCAATGCCTCCATTTTGGAGGCATTTTTATTACAATACTGTTTTTTTTTGCGGGTGAGGCATTAATAGTTTTTGTCATCAATTAGATCATTCAAACAACCGTGCAAAATGATTTTCAAGATGGTTGCGCATACCGTTCCTGAATTGTTCGGGTGTACCGTTCTCTAAAATATTCACCAACTCCTTATGCGAAACGAACATTTTAAGTAAGGGCTGTTTTTTTAATAAGCCGCTATGATGTACATAATCAAAAACCGGTAACAACAGCTTCTGGAATTTTTTTAATGTTTCATTTCCTGTGATGTCATATAGTTTTCCATGAAAAGCAATTTCATGTTCTATATTAAATAAATGGAATTGGGTAGCTGGCGGTTCATCATCTACAATTTCGTGCAGTGTTTTAATATCCTCTTTTGTAATACGGTGAAAAAGGAGATCGGCCATACCAATTTCCAATACCAGTCTTATTTCAAAAACTTCCCTGAGGGTTTCCGGTGCAAGTATATGAGGGTTCAGACTCTTGCTCATATTGCCAAAAAGGTCCGGACTTGTTATTACAGCACCTTTCTTTTTTTTGGATTCTATAAGTCCCATCATCCTCAATCTTAATAAGGCCTCCCGGATTACTGTTCTGCTTACACCAAGCCGTTCTGTTAATTCCAATTCCGTGGGAATAGAGTCTCCCACTTTCAGCTTTTGCTGTTGCAGTAACTGTACAAGGTTGGCTTCAACCTTGTCTACCAAACTCGTATTTTCTATCGACTTAAAAGTGTCATTGATTGCTGAGGCATCCATAACATGTACTACTTAAAGCAAAGCTATTAAATAAAAATTTAGGCGAAAAAAAATTATATCATTGAAAATCAACTAAATAAATTTTTGTATAATTTTTTTTGGTTAAGTAAAATAATTTATTTTAACTTTATTATGTCATACATAATACAATTAACAAAAAACTGCTGTTATGAAATCATCTTATTTGAAAGTTTATTTTCTCCTGGTAAGCTTTCTTCTGTCCACGGCCGTTTGGTCGCAGGTCCAAAAAGTTTCAGGTGTGGTTACATCTGAAGAGGACAATAAGCCATTGTCTGGTGTAAACGTCACTATAAAAGGAAAATCAACCGGTGCTCAAACTGATGCTAACGGTGCTTATTCTATTGATGCATCGAAGGGCGATGTATTGCTGTTTTCATTTACAGGTTTTATTTCCCAGGAAATAAAATTGGGATCCGCTGTTCATCTCTCTGTAACATTAAAGATCGGTGCAAACAAAATGGATGAGGTAGTGGTCGTGGGATATGGCACACAAACGAGGAAAACTGTGACGGGTTCGGTATCATCGGTAAATCCTGCAGCCTATGCGCATTCACCCAGTACCAATGTGGCCACAGCACTGCAGGGAACTGTACCAGGTTTAAGGGTACAGCAATCAACCGGCCAACCGGGAACATCACCAGGCATTACTTTCCGGGGAGGTTCCGATTTTAATGGTACGGGCACTCCATTATTCGTTGTGGATGGTGTGATCTTGCCCAACCTGTTTGGATTAGATATGAATGATATCGCTTCCATAGATGTTTTAAAAGATGCGGCTTCTACCGCTATATATGGAGCAAGGGCTGCCAATGGAGTTATACTGGTAACTACAAAAAAAGGAAAGAAAGGAAAAACACAAGTTACCTATTCAATCAGCCGGACAACTAACTATTTCAGACGAAATCCTTCGGAATATTTAAATGGGGCGCAGTATATAAGCATGAACAGGCAAGGCTTGAGGGCAAGATATATCGCAGACTCTCTTGATAATAATGCCAGTGCTGTAAGTGGAGATAAAGGGCAGTTGACAGGCGCATGGGGATGGGCTGTAAACAGCGGCTTCACGTCACCGATAGGACTATACACCACCCAATTGGTAAACAATGCTAACCGCCAATATTTGAATGCCCCGGGATGGCACTTATTGGTGGACCCTAATCCTTTTTTTCCATCCCAGAAAGACAGCATTTTATACAGGGACCTGGATGTACGTACACGTGAGGACATGATCCTCAGGCAGGATATCACTACTTCGCATAACCTGAATTTTTCGGGCGCCACCGAACAGGGTGGTTTTGCTTTGAGCCTCGGAACTGCAAACGACCAGGGAAGTATAATTGGTTCTTCTATTAAAAGATGGAATATGGGATTTAACGGCGAGCTGAACATCAACAAGAAATTAAAAGTAAGTACTAATATAAGTGCATATGCCGTAAACCAGTTGCTACCTTATAATGATCCAAACGGCGGCGCTACAGGCGGGCTTATTCAAAGATTTAATGGGGTAGCCCCAACAGTTAGATATGCCAACGATACTTCAGGAACGATGTTGCCCGGACCGAATGACGTTACTTTAGGTAATCCGGCCTATTGGAGTACATTATATGTTAACACCACTAATCAGCAAAGATTTTTTGGTGTGGTAAATCTTGAATATTCAATATTTCCATTCTTGAAATTCCTTACAAGTGGTTCAGGTTATTATCTATATACCACCAATAATTTTTTTACTAAGGCATTCCAGGCAGGAAATGGCGGAGCCATTAATACCAACAGGCCCGCGGCATTCAATAATACCAAAGATGTACAATATCAAAGCAACGCATTCTTACAATTCAACAAAAATTTCAACGGGCATAATGTTACCATATTAGGAGGCGGTGAATTTTTTGATTTTAAAAGATTTGTCTCTTCCGGCTTTTCACAGGGCGCTCCAACCGACCAAATTCCATGGTTGATAGCTTCTCCCACACCAGGTGTGCTTAATGGCGCTTTGATCAATCCGGCGGGTGCTTCCTCAGATTTTTCTCAATGGGAAAGACTGGCTTCATTGATAGGAAGAGCAAACTATGACTATAAGAACAGGTATTTGGTTTCTGCAATTGTTCGCTATGATGGATCTAGCCGCCTTTCTTCAAATAATTTTTATCGCCTCTTCCCCGGCATTTCTGCAGGATGGAATGTACACAATGAACAATTTTATAAGAATAGTGTGGTATCAAAATATATTACTACCCTTAAGCCAAGGATCAGTTATGGTGAAGTGGGCAACCTCGCTTCGTTAGGCAGTTATTTTCCAACAGCACAGGTATATAATAACGCAGGAGTTTACAATGGCAATGGAGGCGTATATGCAGGAAGTTATGTGAATCCAAATATTACCTGGGAAAGTTCAAACACCTTCAATGTTGGTGCCGACCTGGGATTTGTACATAACAGGATCAACCTAACCTTTGATTATTTTATCAGGAATGTGTTTGATAAAATAGCCAGCCTCGGCATTTCTGCACAAACCGGTTTTAGCAGCTTTACAACCAACTTGTCTCAATTACAAAATCGTGGCGTGGAATTAACAGTTGACGGCCTGGTATTAACGCCGGCGCAAACACATGGAGTAAGCCTGAATATAGGCGGTACATTGTCTACAGCAAAAACTTATGCTATCAAACTTCCTTATAATGGCCTGCCTGGCAACAGGCAAAGCACCATACAGGTTTGGGATCCAAATAACCCAGGCCAGTTAATGCAGGTGAATGGTTTGATAGAAGGGCAAAGAGTTAACCTCGACCAGGTTTGGGCACCAAAGTATGCAGCAATCTATACAGATGCCGGCCAGTTATCTAAAGATGCCGGGGTTTACAATTCTTTCCTGCCTTATACCAACAAAAAAATAAAACAATTAGGTGATGCACAATGGTACCAGGTGTATAAAAATGATACTATTGACTCAAGGCAATTTGTATATGTAGGAAGAACAACGCCGCAGGTAACAGGAAGCTTTTATGCAAACGCAGGCTTTAAAGGATTCCATTTATATGCAGCATTTGATTATGCACTCGGGTTCGTAGTATTGAATAACGAGATACTACGTGGTTTAAGCCAGGTGCAGGGTTCTCAAAATTCCACCGCAGATGCACTGAAGACCTGGTCGCCTACCAATACTTCAGGTACATTGCCTATGTTTTACTGGGCAAACCAGGGAAGGAACTTTGCCACCGATGGTTCGGGAAACAATCCTCCTGCAAACCTCTGGGAAAAGGGTGATTATGTGATGATGAGGGAAGTTACTTTAAGCTATGACCTTTCTCAAAGTGTCATTCAAAATACATTGAATAAGAAAATAAAAGCATTGAGTGTATACGTTACCGGCAGTAATCTTTCGTATTTCACACGCTATAGTGGCAATTTCCCTGAAGTAGGCGGTATCGATAATGGAAAATATCCTTTGCCAAGGCGTTTCACTTTAGGAGCGAGGTTAACGCTGTAAACAATAAAATTCATTATTTAAATATTAATTGAAATGAAACATTATAAATATTCTTTTTTACTTGTTATCAGTACAGCGTTACTGCTACAAATGTCATCCTGCAAAAAGCAATTGGAAGAAGTACAGCCACAGGATGCGATCAGTAAAAGCCTGATATTAACAGACCCTAATGCTGCCCTCACTTTGTATACCGGTATGTATGGTTTGTTCCGTAATTACAATAACACTTTTTTCCAACTGGGTGAGATGAGGTCTGATATTTGGGCTGATGGTGTATTTACAGAGTCTGTTGATGCTACTGCACAAAATTTATACAGGCATAATATCAGCACCCTGAATGTCCCTTTTACAAACTGGGCCAATTTTTACAACATGATCTACAATGTAAATAATATCATTACCCTTTTTCCGCAAACAGGGCTTTCTCAAACAGATAAAGACAGGATGATGGGTGAGGCTTATGGTATCAGGGCATATATTTATTATACCATGCTTAAAACATGGGGTGCTGTTCCGTTAACTACCGTTCCCGTACAAACGATAAATAACGCTGCAGAAACCTACAAGGCAAGAACGCCTGCTGACAGTATCATGATACAGGTAAAAGCCGATATCGAAAAATCGTTGCAACTTTTGGGAACTAATACAATTGCTTCAGGCAAAAGGGTATACTGGAACAGGTTAGCCACTCTTACCCTGAAAGGAGATGTGTATCTATGGTCGGGAACTTTAATGGGCGGTGGCAACAACGATTTTACAGTTGCAAAAAATGCATTGCAGGAAGTTGAAAACCTGCAGGGTCCAACTCTAAATTTAAACAGCAATTATGCCGACATCTTTGACCCAGCTAAAAAATCCAATAATGCCGAAATAATTTTCGCCATTAACTATGAAGTGGGGCAGGTTACACAAAGCAGCTTTGCAAATTTCCAGGTGAACGGTATAGCAGCGACTTCGCTGTCATTGGCGCAGGCTCCCACACCACTCGTTTCTACTGCATATCCTTATGTAAATGGGGCTAATCGTGTGGGCATGGGACAACCCATGATCACAAGGCTTACAAACGGGCCTGCAGACCAGCGCATCAGTAATTCATTTAAAGTGATGTACTCAAACACCACTCCTTATGCATTGAAAGGCGTTTTGTTGACTAAATGGTTGGGCCAGACATCCGGTACATCGCAGGTGTATAATAATGATTACCCGGTATACCGTTATGCAGAAGTATTATTATTAATGGCGGAAGCAAAAGCCAAGTTGGGACTTGATCCATCTGCCGAAATAAATGCTATCAGGGTAAGAGCTTACGGTGCAGCCAATGCCATACCTTTTGTAAGCGGGTCAATAGACTATAACATCAATGCAGTTTTGGAAGAAACATTAAGAGAGTTTATTGGCGAAGGCAAACGTTGGTGGGCACTTAGAAGGGCCGGAGATAGTTATGTATATGCAAACGTCAACCCGGCTTATCTTTCACCAACAACCACTGCAAAATTATTGTTGCCTATTTCAACAGGCATGATGAATAACGACCCTTTATTGTTACAAACAATAGGTTATTAAAACCTTCCGTTTGGCAGCAGTTGGTAAATACAACCCGGGAGTATTCCTGCTCCCGGTTTTACATCCTTTTATCTAACTTATAATTAATTTCAGACCATGAAAATGCAACGATTACAAGGCTTGATAGCGGCGCCCTTTACGCCAATGAATACTGACGGGTCATTGAATACTGCAATTATACCTGCATATTATAGCATGCTTAAATACAATGGAGTAACCGGGGCTTTTATTTGCGGATCAACCGGCGAAGGTGTTTCTATGTCCCTCGCAGAAAGAAAAAAAGTGGCCGAAGCCTGGGCGGCCTGCACTGCTGATGATAAGGATTTTATAGTAATGCCATTATTGGGTGGAACCTGCCTCGGGGATTGCAAAGAACTGGCCTTGCATGCAAGGTCGATCGGGCTCGATGCGGTTTCTTTTACTGCACCGTTTTATTTTAAGCCTGCCGACGCATCAATGCTTGCCCAATGCTGCGAGGCAATTGCAGCTGTGGTGCCCGAGATGCCTTTTTATTACTATCACATTCCTGTACTAACAGGTGTTGGTTTTACCATGTATGAATTGCTGCAGGCCATTGATGGAAAGATCCCAAATTTTGCAGGCATTAAATATACACATGAAGACTTTATGGATTTTTTTTCCTGCATCAATTTTAAAAATGGAAAATACGATATGCTTTGGGGAAGGGATGAAAATATGTTGCCGGCGCTGGCATTGGGCACTAAAGCGGCGGTAGGAAGTACTTTTAATTATGCCGCGCCTTTGTATAATAAGATGATAAATGCTTTTAACAACGGCGATCTCATAACGGCGCAATCATTGCAACAGCAATCTATCGATATGATAAGGCTGCTCGGGAAATATGGAGGTATTGCAACAGGTAAGGCGTATATGAAATTAATGGGCTTAGATTGCGGAGAATTTCGTCTTCCGGTAAAAAATATGAATGCAGATCAGTTTAAGGAATTTAAAAATGAAGTGGCTCAATTTGATTTCAACAGTTTTTGTTCCAGGTTGCCGGTTGTTGTAAATGCATAATTAAAATGATCCCAATAAAAATATTAAGTGCTTCAATTATCATGTCACTGGCTCTTCCGGTTATAGCACAAAAAAAACAGGCCGTATCCATGAATTGGAAAGTAGCCGCAGAGCTGCCCGCCGATAAGGGTAAACTGCATGCAACAGGTTTGGCAGGGCCGGTTACAGGCATATCCGGCGATATGTTTTTTGTTGGCGGAGGTGCTAATTTCCCCGATAGCATGCCGTGGACGGGGGGAAAGAAAAAATACTACGATAAAATGTATGCTTACAGCATCAGGCACGATCAACTCGTTCCCTTTAAAAGATCATTTACGCTCCCCTTTCCCATTGCTTACTCCGCATGCTGTAGTACTTCCTTTGGATTATTATACGCGGGTGGGGAAAATGAAACCGGTATAACAAATAAGGTTGGGTTGGTTCAATGGGATACAAAAACAAAAAACATAACGGTAAAAAAATTGCCCGACTTGCCCATAGCTGTAACTAATGCCGCAATTACACTTGTTGGCAATACGGTTTATCTGGCAGGTGGAGAAACAGCAACAGGTGCATCATCCCAATTCATTGCACTCGATCTAAAAAATACCGGTCAGGGTTGGAAGCCATTACTTTCTCTTCCTTATGCGGTTTCTCATACGGTAGCAGCAGCGTCCACCTTGCAACACCGTAATAAAATTTATATTGCAGGAGGGAGAAAAAAAAATAACGACGGCATAAGCGATTTGTTCGCAGATGTATTGCAGTACGATATTGCTTCAAACAGTTGGGAAAAGAAAGCGTCTTTACCCTATGCATTGTCTGCAGGAGCGGGAATTATTACTGCCGATGGGAACTTACTGCTCTTTGGCGGAGATAAGGGCACAACTTTTCACCAGGTAGAAATATTCATCGCTGCTATCAGTAATGAAAAGGATGATATAAAAAAACAGACGCTTATCCTTGAAAAAAATAAACTCCAGGCAGCACATCCCGGTTTTAGTAAAGAGATATTGTTGTACGATATAAAAACGGACAGTTGGAAAACGATCGGCATTATTCCATTTGCAACACCTGTTACCACCACCGCAGTGAAAAATAACGAGATAATTTATATCCCTTCCGGGGAGATACGGGCAGGTGTTCGGTCGCCACATATTTTATCAGTAACTATTTTAGGCAATAAATGAAGGGATCAAAAAAATATCCATGGTTTGTAGTGGCACTGCTTTGGGTAGTGGCGTTATTGAATTATATGGATAGGCAGATGTTGAGTACTATGAAGCCTTCTATGCAAATTGATATACATGAACTGCAATCTGCTGCCAACTTCGGTTACCTGATGGCTATTTTTTTGTGGATATATGCATTCATGAGCCCTGTGGCAGGTATCGTTGCCGACAAGGTAAACAGGAAATGGCTGATCGTTGGAAGCCTGTTTGTATGGAGTGCTGTTACTTTTACTATGGGGTATGCAAAAACCTTTAATGAACTATATTGGTTAAGGGCAATTATGGGTATTAGCGAAGCGCTGTATATCCCCGCAGGATTGTCTCTTATTGTGGATTACCACACTGCAAAAACAAGGTCGCTTGCAATCGGCATTCACATGACGGGTTTGTATGTTGGCCAGGCGCTGGGAGGTTTCGGTGCAACCATCGCTGATACATTTTCCTGGCAACAGGCATTTCATTCTTTCGGTATTGTTGGTGTTCTGTACGCTCTCGTGCTGATCATTTTTTTAAAAGAGAAAAAAGAAAACCATACTGCCGAAGATGATACTTTGATGAGTCATAAGTCATCTCTCTTAAAAGGTATTGCCGTATTGTTTACCAATACTTCTTTTTGGATATTGCTGTTTTATTTTGCGGTGCCCAGTTTACCCGGGTGGGGGATAAAAAATTGGTTGCCCACGTTGTTTGCGCAAAATCTTCATATCGACATGGCAAAAGCAGGTCCTCTATCCACTATCACTATTGCTGTGTCTTCTTTTATAGGTGTCATCTTCGGTGGAATATTGTCAGATAAGTGGGTGCAAAAGAATATCCGCGGAAGAATTTATACGAGCGCAATAGGACTGGGATTAACCATACCCGCATTACTATTTATCGGCTTTGGCAATTCATTAGTTGCAGTAATAGGCGGAGCATTTTGTTTTGGTTTTGGTTACGGTATATTCGATGCTAACAACATGCCCATACTTTGCCAGGTAGTTGCAAAACGGCACAGGGCTACGGCCTACGGCCTTATGAATTTAATTGGCGTTTTAGGAGGCGCATTCATTACCGACCTTTTAGGTAAATCCACAGATAAAGGCAACCTGGGAAGAGATTTTGCAATGCTTTCGGGTATCGTATTGCTGGCATTGATAATACAACTTTTATTCCTGCGTCCTAAACAAAATGAATTTACCAATTAAATACAATTGCAAATAATAATATGCAGTACACTAAAGATATATTGCAGGAACTGCAAAAATTCTATACGCATCAATTGTTAAATGATACGGTCCCCTTCTGGTTCCCGCGCTCATTTGATAAAGAGTGTGGAGGTTTTTTATTAATGAGAGATGCTGACGGAAGTTTAATAGATGATGACAAAGCCGTTTGGATCCAGGGAAGAGCCACCTGGCTGTTAGCAACATTATACAATACAGTAGAAAAAAAACAAGAATGGCTGGATGGAGCAAAGCTCGGTTATGAATTCTTAAACAAATATTGTTTTGATAACGATGGGCAAATGTTTTTTCATGTAACAAGAGAGGGAAGGCCAATACGCAAGAGAAGGTATTTTTTTTCTGAAACATTTTATGTTATAGCTGCTGCTGCCTACGCAAAGGCAAGTGGTGATGAAGAAGCTGCACAAAAAGCAAGGCTTGTGTTTGGCAAATGTATTGAGTATGCAACAACGCCCGGTTTATTGGAACCCAAGTTCACCAATACCCGTCCGGCAAAAGGCATTGGAGTGCCAATGATAATGATGAATACGGCTCAACAGCTGCGGGAAACAATTGGAGACCCGCGTTGTGATGAATGGATAACAAAATGGATCGCAGATATTGAATTCAATTTTGTAAAAGATGATATTAAGTGTGTAATGGAACAGGTGGCACTTGATGGACATATCATCGACCATATTGATGGCAGAACACTTAACCCCGGCCACGCCATAGAAGGAGCCTGGTTTATTTTGCACGAAGCAAAATACCGCAACAATGATAAACGATTGATTGACCTGGGTTGTAAAATGCTGGATTATATGTGGGAGCGTGGCTGGGATAAAAAATATGGCGGCATTCTTTATTTCAGGGATGTATACAATAAGCCTGTACAGGAATACTGGCAGGATATGAAATTCTGGTGGCCGCACAATGAAACGATCATTGCTACATTGCTGGCGTACCTAATGACTGGCAATGAAAAATATGCTGAATGGCATTCATGGGTACATGGGTATTCGTACAAGCATTTTCATGATAAACAACACGGCGAATGGTTTGGTTATCTGCATAGGGATGGGAATATTGCACAAACGGCAAAAGGCAATTTATATAAAGGGCCATTTCATTTACCACGACAAGAATGGTATTGCATGCAATTATTAAAAAATCAAAATGATTTATAAAATGAAAAAGGGTTTATATTTTTTATCGCTTTTAATTGTTGGCTGCATAAATATGGAGGCGCAAAATTTAAAAACTGTCGTATTTGAATCAGGTAAAGAAGGACATAAAAGTTATCGTATCCCGGCAATCATACAATTGCGCAATAGCGAGCTGCTTGCTTTTTGTGAAGGAAGGGTGAATGGTGCAGGCGATTTTGGAGATATCAATATTGTGATGAAACGAAGCAGTGATAAGGGAAAAACCTGGAGTGGGCTTACTACCATTGTTGATGCCGATAGCTTGCAGGCAGGCAACCCTGCGCCCATGGTGGATATGACCGATCCGGCATATCCCAAAGGAAGGATATTTCTTTTTTATAACACGGGTAATAATCATGAAGGAGAAGTAAGAAAAGGAAGAGGGTTAAGGGAAGTATGGTACATTACTTCAATTGATAATGGCGTAACATGGAGCAAAGCCACTAACATTACCACGCAGGTTCATCGACCCATGCAACCCAATATAAATGCAGCGTATAATTTTAAAGAAGACTGGAGAAGTTATGCCAACACACCCGGGCATGCCCTGCAAATACAAAACGGAAATTACCGCGGCAGGATCTATGTAGCCGCTAATCATTCAGAAGGTAACCCCAGGCCAAAGGCAACAGATTATTTTGCACACGGCTATTATACAGACGATCATGGTAAAACATTTCACTTAAGTGAAACCATTAATATGCCTGGCGGAAATGAAGCCACCGCTGCGGAAATTTCGAACAATGGGTTATTGTTTAATGCAAGAAATCAGAAAGGCGATGTTAAAGCCCGGATCGTGGCAAGAAGTAATGATGGCGGGCAAACATGGAATTCCGTTGCTTTTGATAAAAATCTACCGGACCCGGTTTGCGAAGGAAGCCTGCTGAATATCGGCATAAAAAAAGGGAAAGCAATATTGGCGTTTTGCAATGCTGCTGATACCATGCAAAGAAATAATCTTATGCTTCGTATTAGTTATGATGAGGGGCTTAACTGGAAGTTGAATATACCTGTTGATAGATCCGAAGAGAAAAAAAGAGATTATACTGCTTATTCAGATATAGTACTGGTAAATAAAAAAAATATCGGCGTGCTATACGAAAGAGATAATTACCAGGCAATACTATTCACTCTTATCAACTTCAACAATAAATAGCATTTGTGAAAGGTATATTGCTGTTTGTTTTTAGTATTGCAACTTCGGTTGCAAGTGCACAGTTAAAATTGGCAAAAATATTTACTGATAATATGCTCTTGCAACAACAACAGCCAATAACTGTTTGGGGGAAAGGCAAACCTGGCAATTGCGTACAAGTAGTTTTTGGTAAAGAAAAAAAACAAACCATTGTACAAAAAGATGCTACATGGATGCTGACACTTGCAAAAAGAAAAGCTTCTGTTAGTGCTTTTTCTCTCATAGTGCAGAGTGGTACAGAAAGGCTCAGCATTAATAATATTCTTATCGGAGATCTGTGGCTTTGCATTGGGCAAAGCAATATGGAATTTCCGATGATGAGGGAAGCGCATTTTAAAGAAGAAATAAAAAAAAGCACCCGGCCACTTATTCGTTTCTACAATCCCACTTATGCAGGAAAAAATATTTTCGGAACTGCTTTTTCCGATTCTGTTGTACAATTATTGAATACCAATGATTTTTATAAAGGGAAATGGCAAAGCTGTGATAGTAATAGTATCAAAAATATGAGTGCAGTGGCTTATTATTTTGGAAAATACATTACAACAGAAACTGCAACTCCTGTTGGACTGATCAATCTCTCTATTGGCGGCGCGCCATTAGAAACCTTTATTGATCCGGAAGTTTTAAAAAATGATGCCCGGTTTTCAAAAAAGATAAAAGGCGATTGGATGAAGAACGATGCATTGCCCATATGGGTTAAAGAAAGAGGCGAACAAAATGTAGGTTCGATCCAATATGCTCCTTCAGATGAAAATGGTAAGAGCCACGCCTATAAACCAGGCTTTGCGTTTAGTGCAGGTGTAGCAGGTTTGCTAAACATGCCAATCAAAGGCATTATTTGTTACCAGGGCGAAAGCAACGCACAGGAAATAGAAAGGGTAAATGAATATGCACGATTGTCCGCCTTGATGGTAAAAGATTATCGAAAAAAATGGAAGCAGCCATTATTACCTTTTTATTATGTGCAATTATCTTCCATAGATACAGTGAAATATAAAAGCTCATTATGGCCGCAGTTTAGAGAGGAACAAAGAAAAATGATGAAGATGATACCAAACAGCGGTATGGCAGTTTGCAGTGATATTGGTTTTGCAAACGATGTACATCCCACCAACAAAAAAGAGGTGGGCATGCGGTTGGCAAAATGGGCTTTAAATAAGACCTACCACAGGAATAAGGTGCCATCAGGCCCGTTGCCTTTAAATGCAATATATGAAAAGGGCGAAGTGATCATTTCATTTCTCTATGATGAAGGATTAAAAACTCCTGGCGAAGAGTTATTGAAAGGGTTTTCCATTGATGCTGTAAATAAGATCAATGCTGTTATACGCAATAACAAAATAGTGATACCCGTAAAAATAAAGCCAACATTTGTTTACTATGGCTGGAAGCCATTCACAGATGCCAATCTTATTAATGGAGCAGCATTGCCGGCATCCACCTTCAAATTGAAAATTCAATGAAAAAATTCAGGAGCCTGTTTTGTTGTTATCTTTTGTTGTTGCCTTCAAAAATTATTTTATCGCAAGTTGTTCAACCGGTATATCCCGACACTTTATTTTCAACTTATTATTGGCAAAGGGCTTCACTCTTTAAAGCATTGCCAACAACAAAAAGCGACATCATCTTTTTAGGTAATAGTATTACCGATGGAGGTGAATGGACGGAAATGTTTGCAGACCTCCAGGTAAAAAACAGGGGTATCAGTGGAGATATAAGTGCCGGCGTATTGAACCGCCTGGACGAAGTGTATAACCGGTTGCCGGCGAAAGTTTTTTTATTAATAGGTATCAATGACCTGGCAAAAAATGTTTCGCCAGACAGTGTGGTAAAAAATATATTATGGATCAGTACATTGATAAAAGATAGGTCGCCTCAAACAAAACTGTATGTGCAAAGCCTTTTCCCTGTAAATGAAAAAAAAGGCAAGTTCAGCGGGCACACCAATAAGAAGGCAGAGATATTAAAAGTGAACCAGCTGCTATTTGACAGCGCTACAAAATATAAATACCAATTTATTGATGTGTTTTCTTCACTGGTTGATAGTACGGGGCGGCTAAATGCAAATTATACCAATGATGGGTTGCACCTTACAGGTGCAGGCTATTTAAAATGGAAAGAAGTTATTTATGATAAAGTATATGATGTGCCTGCATTGATTCCATTGCCTCAAACTGTAAAATGGGGAAATCAAAAATTCAATTTGAATAATTACACCGCGATCGTTGTAACAGATCCAGAATTTCAGCAGGAAGCGATGGATTTGCAACAATACCTTGCCGGCAAAAATATAAAACTGCCAATAAAATCAAAACCATCACAAAATGCCGGTGAAATTATTTTGGTCAGGGATAATTTACAAAATGAGCATAAAGAAGAAGGGTATAAATTAACAGTGTCAAAAAACACCATCCGGCTTTCGGCATCCACCACACATGGGTTGTTTAATGCAATACAAACTTTCAGGCAACTGGCTTTTACTGTCGAAATAACTGCATGCGAAATTGTTGATTGGCCCGCTTTTTCATGGCGTGGCTTTATGGTGGATGTAGGTAGGAATTTTCAATCCGTACAACAGTTGAAACAGCAAATAGATGTAATGGCGGCGTACAAATTAAATATCTTTCATTTTCATCTTACAGAAGATATTGCCTGGCGTTTGCAAAGTAAACGATACCCTCAACTTACACAAAGCAGGTATATGCTGCGGAATGCCGGTAAATTTTATTCAATACAGCAAGTGAAAGAGTTAATTGCTTATTGTCAACAAAAGCACATCACATTGGTTCCCGAAATAGATATGCCGGGCCACAGCGAAGCATTTAAAAGAGCGATGGGTGTTGATATGCAAAGCGAAGCCGGTGTAGTGATCTGCAAAAATATCTTAACCGAAGTAAGTAAGGAGCTGCAAGTGCCTTATATACATATTGGGGGTGACGAAGTAAAAATTACCAATAAAGAATTTTTGCCGCAGATGGTTTCCTTACTCAGTTCGTTAGGTAAAAACGTAATAGCATGGAAGCCGGGTGGAAATATACCGGAAGGTACAATTGTACAATTGTGGAATGGCAATGCAAAACCTGAAAGTGAATTTCCTGCAATTGATTCCCGTCATTTGTACCTGAATCATTTTGATCCACTTGAAGCCATTGTTACTATATTCAATCATAAAATTTGTGATACTATAACAGGAAGTACAACCAAATGGGGGGCAACACTTTGTAATTGGCCCGATAGAAGGATTGATCAGGAAGAAGAGGCTATCACCATGAATGCTGTATATCCGTCAATGCTGGCTTTTGCAGAACGTTGCTGGCGGGGTGGCGGGTATAAAAATTATGTATCAGACTTTGGAGATCCATTGTCGGAAAGATACAATGCGTTTGCTTCCTTTGAAAACCGGTTATTAGATCATAAGCAAACCTATTTTAATATGCTGCCTTTCCCCTATGTGAAGCAAAGCAATATAGAATGGAAACTGGTGGGGCCATTTTATAATAAAGGGGATGTGAACAAAATATTTTATCCCGAAGAAAAATTGTTTGGGGATACTTTTCAATTTAATAATTATAGATCGGTATTCGGTGGTACGATAGTACTGCATCATTTCTGGTCGCCTATGATAGGATCGTATCTCACCGATGCTGTTGATAGCACAACATGGTATGCAATACGTAAGATCTGGAGCGAAGTGGATGAAGAAAAAAAATGCTGGATCGGCTTCAATGATCTTTCACGTTCTACAGCAACTGACTCTCCTCCATTGGGTGCATGGGATAGCAAAGGCAGTGCTGTTTGGGTGAATGGTAAATTAATTGAACCGCCTCATTGGAAACATGCCGGGCAAAAAGGCAATGCAGAAATACCGCTGACCGATGAAGGATATGCATACAGGGAGCCGGTGAAGATATTTTTTAAAAAAGGCTGGAATACTATCCTACTAAAAGTTCCTGTTACTTCCTTTAGAGGAACAGATTGGCAAAATCCTGTAAAGTGGATGTTTACATTTGTACCTGTAAAAAAATAAAGGGCTGCATGTGCAGCCCCTTCCCAAAACCAACTGCTATATTAATCCTTCACTTCTTTAAGAAATTTTCCCGCTGTATCAAACAACACATCTTTGCCTTTTACTTCAGCTTCATAGTTTACTTCACCATTGGCTTTTGTGATCTTTGTAGCTTCTTTAATGGTTACACCTTTGTAATGTTCTTTAAGGTATGAAGTTGCTGCCGCGGGTAATTCAGCAATTTTGATCTCCACTTCGCTTTCCGTCATAGTACCGTTGGTTTCAAATAAAGCACTCATTTCTTTTCCATTTTGTTTGAATGACGCTTCGTACTTATCATCTTCTTTTTCCCATTTCGCAGTAACTCCGGGAAATTGTTTTTTAAATGATTCGCTCACCGCAGCAGGCGCCTTCACATACTTCTTGTTTTCTTTTTCTTCCTGGGCGTTGGCATTGATGGTACATGCTGCAGCCAGTGTAAGAAGCAATAGATACTTTTTCATTGTCTCATTTTTAAATTATTAAATGTTTGAAAAGTAAATGTGCAACCCGATTCTGGAGAAAGATTGAAGAATAGTTGAGTATCTAAAAGTTTTAATAATTAAAATTTCGTGAAGCGTGAGGAATGATTAATTGGTTAAGTAGTTCAGTGATTCAAATTTCGTGAAGCGTAAGGCTATCAATGATCAACAACTCAATTTTCCCTGGATTGAAACAACCTGATCCTTTCTTTGGCAAGTGCCAAACTGTTTTCAGGCCAAACATCGATCTTACTGTCTTCCTTTAAATAATTGTCAACAAAATCGATAGCAAACTGTTCGGGGTGGTATTCAATTTTCCGTTGAAAGGCTAATCTTTGATTGGTGTACCACAGGTCAAGTATAGCCACCTCAATAGTATCTGAAAGATCCAACACTTCTTTTACGATCAGTCTCCAGTCTTTAGGTGTTGTCTTAAATACAGCCGCCAGGTCGAGCGAACTCAATTTTTCCGCCTTTTCTTTCGACAGCTTATTGATAATTGACAGCACGAAATTGCCGAAAAGTATTTTTACCGGATCGCTTATATAACCTGGATCATCCATCGGGTATAAAGTTTATTGGTCGAAGGCTGCGCTGCACATGCTCTAAAAACATCTGCATTATAAAATTACGAAGATCCAGTAGCAGCGGCTAAAATTTTTCCTGGTCTTTGAATCTCCCTATCGGTCTCTTTCATATTCAACCGCAGACAAGAGTAAATTGGTTTACATTGAGAAACTCTGCGAACCTCAGCCTCTGCTTTCTCTGCGGTAAAAACTCAAAATGAAACTATAAAATTCTTTAATTAATCGCTTTTTAATTTCAGGTAATTAATTGGCTTTTAGCAGCTTGCTATGTATTGTAATTAACGGCATGCAAGTTGAAGCTAACAGGAGGCTTTAATCCGCTATCTTTAAACAAAATTCATAAATAATTTGATACGGCGTTCCTGTTATCAAATTCTAACCAATCTCAAATAAGCCGGATGAAAAAAATATTGGCACTGGATGATAATGAAGATATGTTGGAGATGCTGCAACTCATCCTCGGCAAAAAATATGAGGTACATTGTCTAATGGCTCCTGAGCAATTTGATGAACAGGTCCATAGTTTTCAACCCGACCTCATCATCATCGATCATTTTATCGGGCAATATACTTCCGGTACACTTATGGAAGATATCGGCAAAAATAATTTCCGCCAATCGTTTCCATTTATACTTTTTTCCGGTTCACATGATGTAGAGGCGAGAGCCAACGAACTCGGTGCTGCAGGTTTTATCATGAAGCCCAGCAGCATCAACTATATAAGGAATTATGTAGACGATTTTTTCAGTCTTGCCCAGTAAAAAACTATTTCTAACCGCTAAAACTATCCCGCTTTGATCATCGATACATTGAGAGCAGCTACAAAAGCAGCACACCGCGATCTCGATCACTTTATATTTCCCATCATTAAACAAGTTGACAGTAACGACAGCTATACAAAGTTGCTGGAAGTATTTTATGGTTTCTATAAACCGGTATTTGATAGCCTTGATCATTACCTCAATGATACCAACATTCAGTTGTACAGTCAGCGGAGAAAACCGGTTAGGATATTGGATGATCTTCATGCAGTAGGCGCGGGCACTTCAATGCTGCCGGTAAGCCATGAGTGTCCATTAATTGATTCCACTGCAAAAGCTTTTGGTGCATTTTATGTGCTCGAAGGATCAACAATGGGAGGTACAATCATAGTAAAGCAATTATCCCAACAACTGCCTTTGCTGGAACAAAATGCTTTTAGTTTTTTTTCGGGCTACGGCAATAAAAACCCCGAAATGTGGAATATTTTTCTCAACGATCTTGACAAGAATAATTCCGAATCAGAAACAGAAGAGATCGTTTCAACAGCAACACAAACTTTTTCAACATTTGGCAACTGGATAAAAAATAATTATGAGTTTGCAGATCAGCAATATCAACCAACAGGAAGTTAACCTGACTAATTGTGACAGAGAACCGATACATATTCCTGGTAAGGTACAGGAGCATGGATTTTTATTGGCAGTGAACAAGTCTACCTGGACGATCGCTTATGCCAGTGAGAATATAACTGCCTATACGGGTATGGCTTTAAGCGAACTGTTCGATAAAGATATTAAGGCCTTTATCAGCATGGCAGCCGTAACTGCCGGCGATGCAGATGTTTTTGAACTGATCAAATACAGCGCTCCCAAAGCAGCAGATGACCTCAATTATGTAACACTTAATATTAGGGATAAAGCCTTTCATCTTGTAGTTCATCAATCCGGTGATTGTATGTTGCTGGAATTTGAACCAGCCGATCCTGAAATTGATAAAGCCCTGCAGCGCCTTCTTGGTGTATCCTTATCAAAGATCTTAAATGCAGAGTATACCAACGAAACCATGGCTTTTGCTGCAAGGCAGATCAAGGAGATCATCAACTACGACCGTGTGATGGTATATAAATTTTGGGAAGACGGGCATGGCGAAGTAGTAGCAGAAGAAAAGAACGATGACCTTGATCCTTTTCTCGGTCTACATTATCCTGCATCAGATATTCCGCGCCAGGCAAGAGAATTATATAAGATCAACCTCGTGCGCATCATTGCTGATGTTCATAGTGAACCTGCTCCTTTGTTTGCAGCCGATGAAAAGTTAGCTGCACAGCAGCTTGACCTTACACACTCTATATTAAGGGCTGTTTCGCCAATACATATCGAATACTTAAAGAATATGGGTGTTGCATCCAGCTTCAGTATCTCTATTGTTATTAAAGACCAGTTGTGGGGATTGATCGCCTGCCATAATTATACACCCAAGTTCATCGATTATAAAGCACGCAGCAGTTGCAAACTTATTTGCAAAGTGCTTTCTTCTGCACTGGAATACCGCGAAGAACAGGAAAGAAAAAAAACATCTGCCAGTTTTGAGATCGTGTTGGGAGAGATCATAAAAAAGCTGCGCAAACAATGGAATATTCCTGAAAGCTTATTAGGTAGTCCGCCTGATTTTTTAGCTGTGACCGGTGCCACAGGCGCCGCATTGCTTTTCGAGAACCAGGTATATACTTCGGGAGAAACGCCAGGGAAAACGGATATAGTAAATTTATTCCAATGGATCAAAGCGCATAACCGATCCAATATCTTTCATACCAGCAATCTTTCCGCACAATTTTATGAAGCCCAAAAATATACCGCTGTTGCCAGTGGTGTGCTGGGTTGTGCTTTGTCGTGGGAAATGGATGAATATATCATGTGGTTCAAACCCGAGATCAAAAAAAATGTGCGTTGGGCAGGCAATCCCGAAAAACCGGTGGAAGTGGACAGCAACGGACAGCAATTGATCTCACCCCGCCGTTCTTTTGCAGAATGGTCTGAAGAAGTAACGGGCACTGCCGCACCATGGTCGGCTGCAGAAATAAATTCAGTGATGAAGCTGCGTGAAGAAAGTATTCATGCCATCAACGAAAAAGCCAATATTGTAAGAAGGTTAAATGAAGAGTTGAATAAAGCTTATGAAGAATTGGATACATTCAGTTATACCATTTCACATGACCTGAAAACGCCGCTGGCTTCTATCAAGAATTATACAGAGATCTTATTGGAAGATAATGATAGCCTTACTCCTGATATAAAGAAAATATTGGATAAAGTAGTGCGCAATGCTGATAAGATGAATATGCTCATCACTGAGATATTATCTTATTCGCATATCGGCAAACAGGGACTCAATAAAAAAGAGCTGGATATGAAAACCATGCTGGAAGGTATTAAGGCCGAAATATTATCAGCATACAACCAGGTACATGTAGAGATCAGCGTTGGTAATTGTCCGCCTGTCAACGGTGATGGTGTAATGATCTCGCAGGTATTTACCAACCTGTTGGGCAATGCAGTAAAATATTCTCAAAAAACTACCGCACCAAAAGTAACGGTGGAAGGCCATAAAAAAAATGGCGAGATATTTTATACTGTTAAGGATAATGGTATCGGTATTGATGCCACATCAGGCGACCAGGTGTTTGAGTTATTCAGGAGGTTGGAGAATGCACGGGGCTATGATGGCACAGGAGTTGGATTAGCTATTGTAAAACGTATCATGGAAAGGCATAAAGCAAGGATATGGTACGAAAGCGAACCCGGTAAAGGGACTACTTTTTTTCTGGTGTTTAATAAATAATAAAAGTATAGCATGAACAGGAAAGCCGATCTACTAATTGTAGAAGATAACGAAGATTATCTTGAATTTGTAAAACGTGCTGTTAGTAAGATCAATAAAGACCTTGTGCTGGATTATGTAGCCGATGGTAAAGATGCGATCGATTATTTTGAAAAAAATGCCGCTCAGGCCGACAGCCCGGCAAAACTCGTTATCATGGATGTGAACCTCCCCGGCATGAATGGCATACAGGTGTTGAAAAGGATGAGGACCATTCCGCAGCTAAGATATATTCCTGTTATCATGTTCTCTTCTTCCAATAATGTCAATGATGTAAAAAGGTCCTACGATTGCGGTGCCAATGGTTACGTGGTAAAACCATTGGGATTAAGCCCGCTTACCGAAACGCTGCAGTCTATTGTGGATTTTTGGTTGGGGAGGAATTATTTTTATAATTAGGATGGTTTGTTGGATAGGTAATAAAGCGCTTTATTCTCGATGTTTAACGCTTTCTGAAAACATAATTCGTTTCATCAAAGGCCACGATCAAAATATTTCCGGTTCCTTTTTCTCTTGTCCAGAAAGCCCCCCTGAAAGAGGTAGCAAGATAGGGCGACGACAACATCTTCTGCGATGCCAATTCATAACATTCTAACCAATTTTTAAATACAATATCGGTGCCATCTACCTGTAATTCTCCTTCGTTTTGATATAAAATATTCTCTTTCCCTTTGGAATACACAATTTGTTTGAAGGTAAAATCTGTCTTTATGGTGAGCTGCTGAATTTCTCCTGTAGGGACTTCATAAAAGTAATCACCGGGCAAATATTTTTTCGCATCTTCCTTTGTGAGATTACACGAAATGAAACTTAAAAGGAATAGCACGAATCCAATAAATTTAATAGGTCCTGTGTTATTTGTCATACCAGCGAATTGTTCCTGAAGAAGAAAATTATGTAAGAAAGTACGATTCTTTCTCAATCAAATTATTTATCGTTTTATAAATACGGCTGCCATCCGAAGTGTATTCATAACAAAAATAAATATGATCTTCAATGTTTATGATTAAAGAAGCTAAAAGAAAATCAATTTGAAAAAGGAAGGTTTCAAAATATAGTAATATAGTTTTTTCAAATCCTATATCATATCTAAAGCTATAAGCAAAAGAAGCAATTCCATTCCCTTGCGCATTCAGTAGCGGCATGATGAAGTCGGGAAAATCTTTATACCCTTTCTTCCCTTTTAATTCTTCAATTTTTGAATTGAATTTGTTTTTGTAAGGATGGGGTATTTTCAGGTATCCATGCACAGTGATCTCGTTTGATAGCATAAGCAGAAAGTTTTATTTTGCCTGATTCTATGGAATTTATTGAAGCTATAATAACTCATATCTACAGCTTAATTATTTCGAGACACTTAATGTGAACCTTTCACCGGCAACCATACTGTAAACACCGTTCCCTCACCAGGTTTTGAATCTGCTGATATAAACCCTTTATGATATTCCGTTATTTTTTTTGTGATCGATAAGCCAATGCCGGTGCCTGTAAATTCATGCTTGCCATGCAGACGTTGAAAAAGGGTAAAGATCTGGTCTTTATATTTCGGATCGAAACCAATACCATTATCAGCAAAACTAAGCTGTACGAATTTTCCTTTGGGGATGATGGTATGGTCTGCAGTTATTTTATCGCCGGTAACTATAGATGCTTTGATGTTTATCCTTGGTGCTTCCTTGCAGAATTTGATCGCATTGCTGATAAGGTTAGAGAACAGCTGGTGCATCTGCAAAGCATTCGCCCTTATCACAGGCAGCTTGCTGCTTTTAATATGCGCATTTGTTTCCTCTATCAATAATTCAAAATCAGCTTTTACATCATCAAGTATCGTATTCAGGTCAATATCAGAAAATTGTTCTTCAGAATTGGAGAGTTTGCTGTAAGTGAGTACAGCTCTTATAAGAGCAGTCATACGCTGTGCAGCTTTATCGATCTTCTCTAAGTACTTATTTTTTTCTTCTTCAGCCGGGTTCCTGTCTTTAATGATATTAATAAAGGTCTGGATTTTCCGCAAAGGTTCCTGCAGATCGTGACTGGCCACATAGTTGAATGATTCCAATTCTTTATTCATTGATTCGAGCTCGACATTCTTTTGTGCGAATTGCTTTGCCGATTCAATGATCTGCGCTTCATATCTTTTTCGCTGGCTGATATCGAAATAACCGGCAAGGTAACATTGCGTTCCGTCAAGTTCGATAGATACCACTGAAGTGTGCGTGAAAATAAATTTATTATTGCCAAGATCGAAACGTTGTTCTAATCCGTGTACCGTACCGCCTTTCTGTTTTACCTCCTCCATGGCACTTTCGCGTTCTTTTCTTTTTGTCAGTCCTACATTTGCCGCGTTTTTTCCAAGAACGGCCGCACGTGTTCTTTCAAATAATTTTTCCCAGGCAGGATTAACGTCTATCACAGTGCCGTCCGAAACATGAGAGATGCTCATAGCCACCGGGCTCATGTTGAACAAAGTAATAAAATGCTGTTGTGATCTTTTCAATTCTTCCTGCGTAGATAATATTTCTGTTACATCCTGTGCAATAGTAAGCGCCGCATAAATATCGCCACACTCATCTTTAAGCGGCACTAGATAATTCTGTATCCACTTATTGGCCCATTCTGAAAAATAAGGCTTATTGGTGATCGTTTCGCCTGCAAAAACGCGGTGCAGGTCCATCTCGGGCCTTGATCCTTTTGCTGCAGGATTGAGTTCGAACAGCGTCTTGCCCAATACTTCTTTTTTGGTCTTTCTCATCGCCTTTAGCGACGCCTCATTCACCAGCGTAAGCCGGAAATCTTTATTCCAGACAGCAAACAATTCTTTGGAACTATTAATGATATGCTCTACAAATTCTTTCTGCCGCAACAGTTCCTGGGTGCGTTCCTGCACTTTTGTCTCCAAACCTTCATTCGCTTTTTTCAGCAACTTCTCCTTTTCTTCGATCTTTTTACGCGACACTACTTTATCCGTAACATCAATGCCGAGGTAGATCACACCGGTGATGATATTATTTTCATTGCGTAAGGGTTCGTATACAAGATCGAGGTAAGAATTGTCAAGCTTACCCTGTTGCATCAATTCAACCGGTATTTCGGTTGCCACAAAAGGTTCGCCTGTTCTCAATACTGTTAGCAACAGGTCTTTGAAACCCTGTTTAACCGCTTCGGGCACCACATCAAAAATGGGTTTATCCATTAATTCTTCCCTGCTGCGCTGCAGGTATTGCTGAAATTTTTGATTAGCAATTTTTACAACCAGGTCTTCTCCTTCAAAAACAGCAGCCATGAACGGCGCTTTTGAAATGATATTTTGCAGGAACCTTTCGCTTTCCCTGATCCTGTTCACTGCTTCCTGCTGCTTTTGTTTTAATTTAAGCTGGATATTTATCCTGGACAATAACTCCTTTGATGAAAAAGGTTTTACCATATAGTCATCGGCACCTGTTTCATACCCTTCCATGCGTGATTCCTGTCCCGCTCTTGCAGTAAGGAATACGAGGGGAATATCTTGTGTTTGCGGGTTAGACCGTAATTCTTTCAGCAAGCGGTTGCCATCCATTACCGGCATCATGATATCAGATAAAATGAGTGAAGGCCGTTGTTCCCTGATCTTATGCAGTGCATCCATGCCGTTGGAGGCCTGCACCACGTGATAAAAGTTTTGCAGCAATGATTGCAGGTGATGTCGCATGTCTGCATTGTCATCAACGATCATGATGGTCTCTTGGTGGTTATTGTTATTTACCGGTACATTTATTTCATGCGGTTCATTAAGCAACAACACCGCCTCATCAATAAGGGCATTGCCGGGGTTCTCAAATTCATCAATGCTGGTGGTTATTTTTGATTGTGGTAAATTCTCTTTGTCAAAAGGGATCATCACAGTGAATGTGGTGCCTTTGCCTTCTTCGCTCTCAACAAAAATATTGCCACCGTGCAACAGCACTAATTCTTTTACCAATGACAAACCAATGCCCGTTCCTTCAAAAGTTCTTCCCGCCGAATTTTCAACGCGACGAAAACGTTCAAAAATATGCGGCAATTCTTTTTCGGGAATACCAACACCTGTATCTTTTATTTTTAATACTGCGTGGGTATCGGTTGATGAAAGTGCAACAGTAACTGTTCCCTCAAGTGTGAATTTAAAAGCGTTGGAAAGCAGGTTGAAAACGATCTTCTCCCACATTTGCGTATCAAGATATACAGACTTGATAAAAGCATCTGCTTCTATAATTAATTTCAATCCTGCTTTTTCGATCACAGAACGGAAGTTGGAGCTGAGGTTTTTGGTGAGGTCAATAATATCGGTAAGTGTAAAACTGGCCTGTTGCCTGCCGCTTTCAATACGGCTGAAATCAAGTAATGAATTGACCAATCTCAATAAGCGCATGGCATTGCGGTTGGCTATTTCAAGGCGTTCAACATTTTTTGGATTGAGGCTGCGGTCGTTCAATATCTCTTCAATATTGCCCAGCAATAAAGTGATAGGTGTACGGAACTCATGGCTGATATTGGTGAAGAAAATGGTTTTAGCCTTATCCAGTTCTTCCATCACTTCGGCACGCTTTCGTTCCGCTTCATAAGCCAGTGCATTATTTACCGCTTGCGCCACCTGCGTGGCGATCAATGCAATAAAATCACGAAAGTTATCATCAAACTTCCGGTAAGGGTTAAGCCCAACAGTCAATACAGCCGAAGGTAACTTTTGATTGGGATTGTTGATAGGCACATGTACGAAAAGGCTGGGCATTTTATCCCAGTCGCCCTTCGGCAAAACTGTCCATTGTTCGTTATTGCCGGAACATACAAGCGTGTTCTCAAAAAATGCTTTTGCAATATTGTAATGGGGTGGAGCTTTCAGGTCGATCACAGCACCAGGAGTGAAAGCTGGGGGTGGATCGATAAAGCCAGCTGATGAAATAAGTTCAGCCTTATTTCTTTCGTCATTCATGGTATAGAAAAAAGCGAAAGGAAAATCTTTTTTATTCTCTGCAATGGCAGCCGCGGCCTTATCATACACTTCTTTTTCGGTTTTCATGCCGGTGCAGTAAGTACTGATCCTGCCCATGGTATCCAGTGCACGCTGGTTGATGACCTGGTTGGTAGTTTCATTAACGATCGCCAGTACACCACCGGTACCATTGGTTACGGATGGATCCGGAACAGGGCTATAAGCGACGGTGAAATGTGTCTCTTCAAAAAAATCATTCCTGTTGAGCTGCAGTTGCAGGTCTTCAAGCCATGTGGGAGTGCCTTCAAAAAACGGCCCGTCAATAAGCGGCTTCAATACATCCCATATCTCATGCCAGCACTCGCTTACGGGTTTACCCAATGCCCAGGGATGTTTTGAACCGAGAATAGGAATATAGGCATCATTGTATAAGCAAATATAATCCTGTCCCCACCAGAGCAACATAGGGAAGCGGTTGCTGAGCATCATGGCCGTGGTGGCTTTCAGGCTTTCGGACCATTGACTGTAATCACCGAGTACGGTATTGTTCCAATCGAAATTGCGTATGCGTTCGCCCATCTCGCCTCCACCGGCAAGAAATTCAAGCGACTTATTTTTTTCTGCGATCATTTGTTAGTCTTCCGGTTGTTTGGAATAACTTTTCAAATTCCTGTTTTACATCGGTAAGGCCGGTACGTTTACTAATACCGTTAGCTCACAGGTGAATGATCTTGAGCCTTACAAATGTAGGGATAGTTTTAATGAAAGTTGTATGTACAATTGAAGATAAAATTACATAATTCAGACTATGGACCAGATGACAGACGGAAGACCACCGACGACAAACGACAAACGGCATAACTCAAACCCTTCACCCATTACCCGCAACTTTTAAAATGAGATAATATCAGTTAACTTTCAGCTAAATAAAGATTGCCGATACTGGTTTCTCTCTTATAGATTTGATAAGCCTTAACTACTACATATGAAAAGAAATTTCCTGCTCCTGTTAGTTATTCTTTTGCTGCAATCCTCTTTTGCACAAAAAACAACCACCGGCAACCTCTACGCACAAACCAGTGAAATGGCTGATATGATGATCAGGTATGACGCGGATAAAGGAAGTATCATGCGTTTCTATTCTTATGGTGATGAACGTTGGGAACCGGCACCATACAATTCGCCCGAACGCAGGAAGCGTTTGCAGCAACTGAACACAGATTATCTTATAGAAATGCAGGCCGCTGATTTTAAAAAGATGAATGTAAATGGCAAAGTGGATTATCTTTTATTTAAAAGAGATGTTGAGGATGATCAATACAAACTACGTGAAGAAGAAAAATTGTATGAACAGGTAAAAAGATATTTTCCTTTTGCAGATCGCATTTATACTTTAGAAAAGCCACGCCGAAGGGGCATTGCCGTAAATGGAGAAGCTGTTGCCAAAGAATTGAATGATATCAATCGTGATATCAGCTATGCTATTAAAAAAATGGCAGAAGGAGACAGCATAGAAATGAAGCAGGCCAGCTTTGCATCGGCTGCTGTGAATTCATTAAAGAGCTGTTTAAAGAATTATTATAATTTTTATAATGGTTACGACCCAATGTTTACCTGGTGGGTGCCTAAAACTTATACCGCAACAGATAGTTTATTAAACCTGTATGCGCAGGCAATAAAAAAGAAAGGGAAGATCACTACCGCACAAAAAGATGATGGCAGCGGCATTATTGGTAAACCCATTGGCCATGATGAGATCGTGCGGCAATTGCAATTGGAATTCATTCCTTACTCACCCGAAGAGCTTGTTGATATTGCCAATAAAGAATTTGCATGGTGCGATGCAGAGATGCTGAAAGCATCACGCGATATGGGCTTTGGCGATAACGGGAAAGCCGCTTTGGAAAAAGTGAAAAACACTTATGTGGCGCCGGGCAAACAACCCGAAGCGATGTTTGACCTGTATAATCAATCCGTTGATTTTTTAAAGAAAAATAAGCTTGTTTCCATTCCTGCACTCGCCGAAGAGACCTGGAGTATTTATATGATGTCACCCGAAAGGCAAAGAGTAAGCCCGTTCTTTTTGGGCGGCGAGTCGCTGATCGTTTCTTATCCCACCAACACCATGACGTATGACGAGAAGATGATGAGCATGCGTGGTAACAACCCGGATTTTTCAAGGGCTACGGTGCATCATGAATTGATAGGAGGGCATCACCTGCAGGGTTTCATGAATAACCGTTATAAAACTTACCGTCATTTTGATACGCCTTTTTGGGTGGAAGGCAATTCGCTGTATTGGGAAATGCTGTTGTGGGATATGAAATTTCCACGCACACCGGAAGAAAGAGTGGGCATGTTGTTCTGGCGTATGCATCGTTGTGCAAGAATTATTTTTTCGCTGAATTATCATTTGGGAAAATGGACGCCACAACAATGCATCGATTTTTTGGTGGACCGTGTGGGACACGAAAGAGCGAATGCAGAAGGAGAAGTGCGCCGTTCTTTTACCGGCGGATACGGTCCTTTATACCAAATTGCTTACATGATCGGTGGCTTACAATTCATGGCATTGAAGAAAGAACTGGTGGATACACATAAAATGACCTACATGCAATTTCATGATGCAATACTGCATGAGAACAGTTTGCCGATAGAAATGCTGCGGGCTATTTTGACCGATCAGCCATTGGACAGGGATTTTAAGACGACGTGGAGGTTTTATGATAAGTAGATAAGTAGATCCAGTAAATAGGTAATGAAAAGTTATAAAGGATATAGAAAGTTGTCGTTGGTGCTGTTCCTTTTTATGAATGGTCATTTACCGGCACACCATCAAAATGTTTCATTATCATTTAACAGGTAAATGTGCAAATACAGCCATACAGCAATTGGATAATTGCAACAGGATTTGAACCCGTAAAAAATAAATCCAACAGTTTTACCGTATGGGTCACGAATACGGGTTGTCAATCTCCGGCATGGGAAGCCGGCATGCGAAACCGCAGGGCAATAATAAAAGTGAATGGCAATAAAAAAAATGCCAGCGCATTCAATGAATTAATAGCATCATTGAACAAAGGCAATAAGACAAAATAGCATTCACCACATCTTCCGGTGAAAAAAGCCGAAATTGTATTGGATCAAAAGCGGGAACACAATTACAGCATTACGCCGATTGCCAATCCTGATACGTTACAAGCTGCAATTTTAAAAAGCTGGCTGGGAGATTCAGCGATTGTTCATTGGATAATTGGAGCATTTTTCGTGAGGAATTGGCAATTGGTCAATTTGAAACTATTCAAGTTCGTGAGTGGTGAGTCGTAAGTGAGCTTTACATTTGCTACCGCACTCACTACTCACGAAAATTGAATATTACACCCATTACAAATTGCATTATCCTCACGTCTCACGAAAATTTTTCAATTGCAATTTTTCAACATTACAACGATAAATAATCGGGCAGTTCGGGTCTGCTTGCAATGCCATCATTGATTGTTTTAAGCACAGCAGTTCTTTCATCACCCACCAATGTTAATCGTGGCGCTCTTACATATTCGCTGCCGATGCCTGTTTGTTTTTCTGCCAATTTAATATACTGCACTAATTTGGGCAGCAGGTCAAGTTCAAGCAAAGGCAAAAACCAACGATGTATCTTTAATGCTTCTTCAATCTTGCCCGCTTTTACCAACCGATAAATGGCAACGGTTTCGGCAGGAAAGGCACAAACCAATCCACCAACCAAACCTTCAGCACCCATCAACATTTCTTCCATAGCGATAGTATCAATGCCGCATAATACTTTCAGCCTGTCGCCAAAACGGTTCTTTATTCTTGTAACATTGGAAACATCTCTTGTAGATTCTTTGATGGCCTGTATGTTCTTACATGCGATCAGTTCTTCAAACATATCCAGTGTGATCTCTGTTTTATAATCAACGGGATTATTGTATATGATGATAGGAAGATCCGTGGAATCAGCAACGGTCTTAAAATAAGTCACCGTTTCCCTGTGATCGCTTTTATAACGCATTGGAGGTAACATCATCAATCCGCTTGCGCCCCATTGTTTGGCATAAGCAGCTTGCTGTAGTGCTTCTCTTGTTGCACCTTCAGCGATATTTATCAGCACAGGTATCTTTCCATCAACGATGTCAACGGTATGTTTTACCAGGGTTTCTTTTTCTGCAGTGGTTAATACGCTGGCTTCGCCCAATGTGCCGCCCAGTATCAATCCATCGATACCGGCTTTGAGCTGTGCTTCAATATTTTTAGTGTAAAGCGGCAGGTCAAGTTTGTCATCTTCAGTGAACTTGGTTGTAATAGCGGGGAATACTCCTTTCCATTCAAATTGCATGTTGTAATTTTTTTCAAAAGTATTTTAAAGTCCGGCGAAAAAAGACGCCTAACTTGACTGATAGTTTACAAATATTAACCCGTTAGTATCTTTTTTTACAAAAAATGTGATAATATTGGATAAGATGAAAGTGATCCAGTTCACCATACCGGTTGCCAAAGAACAGGCTGTAATAGTGCAGGAAGATATATTACCTTATTTCTATAATCACCTGCACCGGCATAATGAAACGCAAATTACCTGGATCATAAAAGGGGAGGGCACACTTGTCGCCGGAAATTATATGCGCCCTTTTAAAGCCGGTGATGTCTACATTCTTGGTGCTAACCAACCACATATCTTCAAAAGCGATCCTGCTTATTTTGATAAACGAAAAAAGAAACAGGTGCATGCCCTTACTTTCTTTTTTGATCCTGCAGGTTTTTTTAAACCTATTCTTGAATTGGGAGAGTCAAAAGCTATTAAAAAATTTGTGGACAGTACGGTATATGGTTTGCGCTTACCTGCAGCGGAACAAAAAAAGATCAGCGCCGAAATGCTGCAGGTGCAAAATGCAAAACAGGGACTTCGTCTGGCTTCTTTCATCAGGATGCTGCACATGATGTCGGGGGTAAAGGGTTGGGCGAAATTATCTTCCACTGCGGTTGAAAATTCTTTTTCTGACCTGGAAGGTTTGCGCATGAATGATGTGTATCAATTTACCATGAACCATTATGCGGAGCCTATCAAATTGAAACAGGTAGCAGCCATCGCACACATGACGCCGCAGGCATTCTGCCGTTATTTTAAAAAAAGGACCGGGAAGAACTATATTGTTTTTTTAAATGAGATCCGTATCAGCGAAGCCTGTAAAAAAATCACTTCGGGAGATTTTGATTCCATTTCCTCAATAGCTTATGAAACGGGTTTCAGCAGTGCCGTAAGCTTTAACCGCGTATTTAAGAAAATCATTGCAAGGTCACCGCGGCAGTATGAGAAGGAGTATCAGCAGAAGACGGTTTAGGGTTTAGGGTTTAGGGTTTAGGGTTTAGGGTTTAGGGTTTAGAGTTTAGGGTTTAGGGTTTAGAGTTTAGAGTTTAGAGTTTAGAGTTTAGAGTTTAGAGTTTAGAGTTTAGAGATGCAAGTTACTACTCACCACTCACGAAACTGAACTATTTATTAATTGACCAACTGAACAATTACTCACGACTCACGAAAAATGACTTAATGATTAATTGACCAATTGACCAATTGAAAAGTCACTTACTACTCACAAAAATTGAACAGTTGTATTTTTAGAATTGCCAACCTTTTAAAGATTGACAATTCTAAAATTTACATCAACTCATTTCCGCAAATGCTTTATGGAAATAAGGAATGGTCTCGATTCCTTTATAAAAATTTTCGAGGTTGAATTTTTCATTCGGGCTATGCAGGTTATCGCTGTCTAATCCAAAGCCCATGAACACGATCTTGATGCCCAGTTCTTTTTCAAATAAAGCGCAGATTGGAATGCTTCCACCGCCACGTACGGGGATCGGTTTTTTCCCGAATGTTTCTTCCATCGCTTTTGCTGCAGCTTTATAGGCTTTGCTGTCGATCGGTGTCATGTAGGGTTCGCCTCCATGATGCTCAAATGCATTGACTGTTACGGATGACGGTGCTATCTTTTTAAAATATTCCAGCAGCATCGCGGTAATCTTTTCAGAAGATTGATTTGGCACCAGCCTTGTTGAGATCTTCGCTGTTGCTTTTGATGGTAAAACGGTCTTTGCACCTTCGCCCTGGTAACCACCCCAAATGCCATTCAATTCTAACGTTGGACGAATACCCGTTCTTTCATTAGTGCTGTATCCTTTCTCTCCCCATAATTCTTTTACGCCAAGATCATCTTTATATTCCTGTTCATCATAAGGAGCAAGCGCCATCAACTTTCTTTCTTCATCAGTTGCTTTTACCACATCATCATAAAAACCAGGAATGGTGATATGGTTGTTCTCATCATGGCAACTGGCGATCATTTTCGCCAAAATTGTAATAGGATTGGCAACAGCACCACCATATACACCACTGTGCAGGTCGCGGTTAGGCCCTGTTACTTCCACTTCGATATAGCTCAAACCACGAACGCCGATATCTATACTTGGTGTATCCAGGCTGATCATAGCGCTATCACTGATAAGCACACAATCGGCTTTCAATAATTCTTTATGAGAAGAAACAAATTTTCCCAGGTTAGGAGAACCGACTTCTTCTTCGCCTTCGATACAAAATTTAATATTGGTAGTGAGGCTGTTTGTTTTCACCATTGTTTCCAATGCTTTTACATGCATGTAGAATTGTCCTTTATCATCACAGCTTCCACGTGCATATATTTTACCGTCTTTGATCAACGGATCAAAAGGGCCGCTGTTCCATAATTCCAATGGATCGGCCGGCTGCACATCATAGTGTCCGTACACCAATACAGTTGGTTTTGATGGGTCGATCATTTTTTCTCCATACACCAATGGATGGCCATCAGTAGGATAGATCTCCACTTTATCTGCACCCGCCTCCAGCAATCTTGCTTTAACTGCTTCGGCACATTTTTGCATATCAGGTTTGTGTTCACTTTTAGCGCTTACGCTTGGTATGCGTAACAGGTCTAATAATTCATTTAAAAAGCGGTCTTTGTTTTGCGCTTGATAATCTTTCCAGGCTTGCATAATAGTAGATTAGTTAAATAGTTTATTGATTCATTTTTCGTGAGTCGTGAGTAATTGTCAATTCTCAGTGATTAAATATTATAATTTTCGTGAGTAATTTTTAAATTGGTCAATTAATAATTGCAGCAATTTCGTGAGTGGTGAGTAGTAAATAGTGAGCGATGCTTCTATTTGTAACTCTTGCCTCTAACCTTCAACCTTCAACCTCTCTTCGCGAAAGTAATCGTTTTTAATGGAAATCTTTTTACCAAAATTTTATGGAAGCATTGCATTTTATTGTTCCGGATGCCTTTACATTTGCTGCAGATTGTTTGTCAATTTATCAGCCTTTGTGTAGCCGTATCTTTTGGTGAGTATAGCTATGCAAAGGCTGAGCCAATTTGGGGAATAATCAATATTCAATGCTCAAAACCCGATACTGAAAGTTGAGCATGCTACATGTGTTAGCTGACTGCCCACTTGAACATTGATAATTGAGAATTGATTGTTGAATATTTAAAAAGAAGCCCCGCCGGGTACGGGCGGGGGCGCTTAAAGGGTACAGGGCATTTATAATTCTACTTCTCCTATGAATACTTCTCCGGTTTTATCTTTCTGCATTTGCAATGTGATGATCTTTTTTTCCTGGTTGGGCATACCATAGTGCAGGTATATTTCTGCCATTACCGTTGTTGGGCCTGCAATAGTCACCTGCCTGTCGGCATAATAATTCACCTGTATCCTGTATTTTCCTTTTTCACCGGCTTTGAGTAAGAATTGTTCGGGGCCAAAGCCTTCAGTAAAGTCATCAGAGATACGGCCGCCCATTTCGGTTGTTTTATGACTGTAAAAACATTTTTCTTCATTGGGGTCTGTCACCCACAGGTCGACATCGGAATTATTTTTATTCCAGTTCATCACCACTCTTATATCTGATGGCATCGCTGCAATGATGCTTTTATCTATTTTTTTAAGGTCAAGTTCTTTTTTATGTAAGGCAATGATATTGTTGATCTCCATTAAAAATATCTCTTCAATACCATTGTACATCCGGTTCATTTCAGGGCTGTAGCTTTTGGTCAGGCCTTCATATAAAAGATCAAGCGCCTGTTGATATTTACCCAGGTCGAGGTAAGCCAATGCATAATCCCTGTAACTCTGCGGATCCGCAGGACGTAATTCCATTACTTTTTTAAAGGCAGATAATTCTTCTTCATACGCACCGGCCTCTTTTAATTTATAACCCAGCATCTTGTATAATTCATAACTGCCGTTCTCAAGTTCAGCTAAATTGCTGAGTATGGTCAATCCATTTTCCTTGTCACCGGTCTTTAAAAAATAAGTAGCGGTCTCAAAAAAATAAGTGGGCAGGTTGCCATATTGTTTTCTTAACTCAAGGTATTTGGCATAACGCTTTGTTTTTTCTGTTTGTTTTATTGCATTGAGATAATCGGTTGTTCCCGTTCTCACCACTACAGAATCAGCAGCAACCCTTATACCTTCCGAAGGCCGGCGATCAATATCCTTTCTGTCATCAACACCAAATGTGCCATTGTATGTCGCCGTTTTTGGCTCACTTCTCGAACTGATCTTGTCTCCCTCAAAATTATAAGCAGCTTGTCCCCGTACCTGTACACCCGCAACTTTGCCTTGCAATGCTTCGTTGACAGGAATGCTCGTAGTCCTGTTCAATTCCTGGGTGCTGACAGATTGAACACTGCCAGTTATGTTTTTTGCATTTCGTTTAACCCCATATCCACTTGTAACTACCACTTCTGTTAATGCCTGGCCTGACCTTTCCATTACAGTGGCAATCACGGTTCTGTTGCCAGGTGATACTTCTACCCGGTTATATCCTGCTGCTGATATTTGCATCACATCACTTTCTTTTGCCCTGATCGTATAAACACCAATCGCATCAGCAGACAGCCCGGTGTTGGTACCTTTTATTTTGATTGTGGCAAAAGGAATTGCATTGCCGTCTTTATCTGTGATCTTCCCGGTATATAGTTTAGAAATTCCGTTTGGAGATGCTGTTACCGGCTGTTGTTGTGTACGTACAACACTGTTTTTTTCTATTTCTTTTTTGGGAGTTGTTTTGTTGTACCAATCTTTTAAATTGTCGATCATGTATAATGATCTTTTCAATTCGTCCCGTTTTTTTGTATTCACAAGACTGTTCCTTTCTTTCATGAACCTGTTATACTCTGCACGTAATTCCGCGGGCGGATCTATCTCATACAAAATATAATCATTCAATGTTTCTAATACGATCAAAGAAGTGTTGCGTGTTACAATGCCAAACTGTTTACCGATTCTTTCTATTTCTTTTTTATTGTCGTTATAACGAATATCCAGCTCTGCGATCTTCTTTTGTGCAAATATTTTGGTGATGTCAAAATTTTCGCAAAGCTGTTTTTCGGAATTGATAACAATTGTGTTCTCTATTACAACAGTATTGCCATATCCAAATTGCAATGTGATGTTTTCAATACTCTCTTCTGCAATACCGGCTACTGCAAAACTATTGCCGGCTTCAACAGGCAGGGAAGGATAATGCTCTTTTACCAATGCATTTTCTTTTATACCTAAAAAGCGAAATTGTTGCGTCGTCAATTTTTTTAATGCATTGGCAATGCTTTCGTTTTGTAATTCGATCAGCGATCCTCCAGTTTTGCCCGCAATGAATTTGAGGTTGCTGTAATCTGCGCCCGCTGCACTGTTAATGCAATACACCGGTTTAGCAACGAGTTGTAGTGAGTTGCCGCCTAAGGTCTGATGCCCATCACTCACTAAAATAAATTCATCTGCATTTATATCTTTTAAATTAAGGTGGCCAAAGTTAGTAGCGCCGTCGTAAGTAACAGCCTGCAGGTCTTTATTCAATTCATCCCAGTTGCCATTTTGGATGGAATAAGTTTTAGTGCTCTTTATGGTATTACTGAATACTGTCACAGTGACTGATACATTGCTTAGTTTTTTAAAATACGCATCAAGCAGTTCCATTTCTTTCTTTACATTTCTTCCGGCCCCGCTTAAAGAAGCATCCCATAACAACCCGATCTTTCGGGGTAATGTTTTTTCTTTTTCAGCATATTGCAGCCGTGTATTGGCAATGAAATAATATTTATTCTCAAACTCCTGCAACATCACTTCGGGTGCATCTGCCGGTTTCGGTATAGCAAACGATAATGCATAAGCAGGGGTATAGTTGATCTTATGCACGCCTGCTATATATTGATTACTGCTGCTGGTAAATTGGATAGTTTCATTAAGGGACGAATCAAAAACGGGCGCTATTGCAGTTTGTTGTACGGATACATTGAGGTCGAATACGGCAACGGTGTCTTTTAAATTAAGAGGCAGGTAATAATGTAATGCAGCATCACCGCTCAAGGATAATTCTTCTTCATACCCGATCAATACGGTTCTTGTGTTATTTGGGTTGATGGGATAGATTCTCGTACGGAATGTATTGCCATCTACTTTTTCTAAAAGCCCGGGATCAACTCTTCTTCGTTCGATGGTTTCAAATACTTCCGTTCCTTTACTTCTGTCTACAGGCACTGCTTCTCTCATTTTTCCATTGATATCTAAAGCATAACGGCTAATACTTAAACCATCTTTCAATGGAAAATTCAAATTGCCTTCCAGTATTCTTGAAGTGGTGTTTGCAAAGGTCATTTCCCACACTGTTCTGGCGATGGTACCGCATATTTTTACATCTATCTTTAATGATCGCAGCACTACACCATTATTGGCTTTGCCATCAACAGTAAGTTGCGGCATTTGTGCATGAAGAAAGAAGCAGGAAAAAAATAAGAGGGAAAGGATCAAAAAATATTTTCTCATAAAATGGTTTGGGACCATGATGAGAAAATAAAAACGATTACATAAAGCCGAACTACTTTTTTGTATAATACTTATTGATCGATGCGTTTAATTATTTTAGATTGTAGATTGCCGATTTTAGATTTCTTCAACTTTGATATCATGTAATGATACCAAACCTATTTTGTAAAAGAAGATCAGTGACAACCCAATAAAATCTAAAATCGCCAATCTAAAATCTACAATCGTTCAAATCGCTGTTGTACAAAATCCCAGTTCACCACATTCCACCAATTATCTACATAATCGGCTCTTTTATTTTGATACTTTAAATAATAAGCATGTTCCCATACATCCAGTCCTAATAAGGGCATGCCTTTGATATCGCTGATGTCCATCAATGGATTGTCCTGGTTGGGAGTTGATCCTACTTTAAAGTTCTTATCTTTATCAGCATATAACCATGCCCAGCCACTACCGAACCTGTTCTTTCCTGCATCACCAAACTGTTTTTTAAATTCTGTGAATGAACCGAATGTTTTATCAATTGCGGAGGCCAATTTGCCGGAAGGTTTATTGTCGGTCATTTTCGGCCTCATGCATTGCCAGAACAGTTCGTGGTTATAATGGCCGCCACCATTATTGCGCATCTTTGCCGAATACTTAGATATCTTTCCCAGTACGTCTTCTAATGGTTTGCTGATATCTACGCTTTCCGCAGCCGCAGCTTCTTTAACATTTTTCGAATAGGCGGCAGCGTGCTTGCTGTAATGTATCTCCATTGTCATGGCGTCGATGATGTTTTCCAATGCATCGTATTTGTAAGGCAGCGGTTGCTGATCGAAGCCGGTGAATAAAATGTTGCTATCGTGAGTTGCAGCATTGGCACTGTTGGCCAGCAATGAGCCTGCTGCGCTTAATCCTACACTTACTGCAATAGCTCCCTTGGCAGAATCGCTGATAAACTTTCTGCGAGATGTTTTTATAAATGGCATGATGAATTATTTAGAGGTTTGTGAATGATTTGCTTTCCTAAATTTACTGAAAACCGCTTTGAATCTCTTAAAAAACCGGTTATAAAATTCTTTATTGAACAACTGTGAATCATGCATGGCCTTGTAGGTAAGAAAAATGCCCACAGGGATCAATACAAAAACAGACAGCCACATGCCCAGTAAAGGCGTGGTGATCTCTTCCTTCACAAATTTCTCTCCAAACATATTCAGCAGGTGAAAGATCAAAAAGAATATGATCGCTACAACAAGCGGCATACCTAAACCACCTTTTCGTATAATGGATCCTAAAGGAGCGCCAATAAAAAATAATACCAGGCAGGCCAGCGAAAGAGAATATTTGCGATGCCATTCCAGTTTATGAAATTTTATCTCGCTTGTTTTCGAAGTAATATCCGTATTGCTGCTTTGCAGGTTATTCTTCATGAAAGTGGCTATATTGATAGCGCTTTCATATACAGCAAGCCTTGCAGAATCCGGCAGCAGTCGATCGAGGCTGTCGGCTTTACCGGTGAATTTATTTTTTTTCCAGGTGCTGTCGGGGATTGACGGGTAATGCATAAAATGATCCAGGTCCCTGTCGAGCCTTGCATATAAGGTATCGTTGATCGTGGTGATCGAATCAATGCTCCTGTTCAGCAGGCGAACGCTTTTCATTTTAAAATTATTTTTATAAAGCGTATCTGGCGTCACGTTCATCATCAACGCTGTGAGGTCGAATATTTTTTTAAATTTCTTAAAACCCACGCGGGTATATTCTGTGCTGGTATCTGCAAAATTGCCTTGCTCCTGGTAACGGTAACCGTTTTCTAAATTGAATTCAAGAAATCTTTTGTCGGGCGAAGTCTGCATTACACCTGTTTCTGCAATAATGCAATTATCCTGCAAAGGATTGGATTGTTCGTAGATCAATACATTGTGTATCGTTTTTCCATCAGGATCTTTTTTGCCTACCTTGATAGCATAGTTAGGAATATGCGTGTAAAAAACACCTTCTTTAAGATCAAGCGCCGGCTTCTTATACATGATATCATTATACATCGCGGTGGACTTAAGATAAGCTATGGGTATAAGGTAATTGGCAAAAACAAAAGTGACGCCGCAAAGCAACAGCGCTACAAAAAGTAGTGGCCGCATGAAACGTAATAAAGAGATACCGGAAGATTTTATCGCCACCAGTTCAAAACTTTCACCAAGGTTGCCGAAGGTCATTATCGAAGAAAGCAAGATGGCAATGGGCATGGCGAGCATCAGCAAAGTGGCACTCATGTACCAGATGAATTTCCCGATCGTCCAGAAGTCGAGTCCCTTGCCCACAAGGTCATCGATATACTTCCAGAGCGTTTGCATTAAAAGAATAAAGAGGGTAACAAAAAAAGTGGCAATGAATGGCCCTAAGAAAGATCTTATAATAAGCTTGTCTAATTTTTTTATCATACCCTTGCGCCGGTTGCCAGCTATTAAAAGTTATTTGTACATTGTAAGCTATGAACGGCGGATCAAAATTAATACTTTCTCAGCGTGAAATGGAACTGGTTACCAGTACGGACTGGATTTTAACGAAACGTGCCATTATTGAAAAAGTGAATGAACTGTTTGGGTTGCTTGCAGAAAGATTGCAGGAAATAATAAAAGAACAACTATTTCTTTCGGCACCTGTAATGGCATCAACACCAAAAATTGCAAAAGGGGAGAATTATCAATTGCTGCCTTATGTAATACTGGATTATCCCCGTTGTTTTGAAAGAGAAAACATCTTTGCTGTGCGGACCATGTTCTGGTGGGGAAATTTTTTCAGCTGTACACTGCATTTGTCAGGACGTTATAAACTGGAGTTCGAACAGGCATTGATCAGGAACCTGGAACTGTTGCAGCAAAACGATCTTTATATCTGCGTTAATACAAATGAGTGGGAGCATCATTTCAAGCAAGATAATTATATTGCGGTTAGGGCAATAGAAAGGCATGACCTGGCCGCAATGATCAACGGTCAGCCGTTCATTAAACTGGCTGTAAAATTTTCATTACAGCAATGGCATGAAATAGATGTTCTGCTGAAAAAATCTTTTGTAACTGTAATACAGTTATTGCAATATTAACTGCCGATGCGATGGAACAGGTCTTTCACCTGGTATTCCCATAACTGGCTTTGGTCTTTAATATCTTTTTTCTCTGCAAAATCCTTTATCACCAGGATCGTTTGATTGGTAACTTCTGATTTCTCAATGCTCCATTCAAAATACTCTCCTTTAGGCATATGCGCCCAGTGAAAGCGGACAAACTTATCTTCTTCAGTTTCCAATAGTTCGGCTTTATCAGTGGTGCCATTCCATGAAAAACTATAGATACCATCACGCTCGTCCACTTTATCAGCAAACCATTCCTGCAATCCTGCGGGGGTAACTAAAAACTCGTACAATATGCCTGGTGAACATCTAACCGGGTATTCTAACGTAAATAATACTTTTTTACTCATCCTGTTAATTTATATATCCTTTCAACCCTGCAATAATAACAAAATAATCCTCTTGGCGAAATATTTAAGGATTTATTTTATGTACACTTATTAACATATAGTACAGTAAAGTTTATTTTTTAAAACAACTGAAAAACAGGGATTTACAAAAACTTTTTTGGCGGGATACTTTAAATAGTATAAATTACGTTAATAATCTTAGTTTTTTAACAAACCATTAACCGTCACAATTTCCGAGCTAAACCTTTTAAAACTGCAGGCTTATGAGCATGCGTCAACTCAAGATAACGAAGTCCATCACCAATCGTGAGAGTCAGAGCTTAGAGAAATATTTGCAAGAAATTGGTAAAGTCGAATTGATCACGCCCGAAGAAGAAGTATCCCTTGCTATCCGTATCAAGAATGGAGATGCAGCCGCACTGGAAAAACTAACCAAGGCCAATTTAAGATTTGTGGTATCTGTTGCCAAACAATACCAGAACCAGGGGCTTACTTTACCCGATCTCATCAATGAGGGTAACCTGGGTTTGATCAAAGCGGCGCAACGTTTTGATGAAACGCGTGGTTTCAAATTCATTTCTTACGCCGTATGGTGGATACGTCAAAGCATTTTACAGGCATTGGCCGAACAATCAAGGATCGTACGTTTGCCGCTAAATAAAGTGGGTTTGTCCAACAGGATCAGTAAAGCCTATTCTTTGCTGGAACAGGAATTTGAAAGAGAGCCCAGCGCTGAAGAACTGGCTTCTTTTTTAGAAATGGATATAGATGAAGTGAGGGCCACACTGGGTGCAGGAATTCGCCATGTGAGTATGGACCAGCCGCTTGCCGACGGAGAAGATAATACCCTGATGGATGTAATGGTAAATCCCAACGCGATCAGCACCGATAACGAACTTGCTTTTAAAGCCTCTTTAAAAACGGAGATAGAACGTTCTTTAAGCACGCTTTCCGAAAGGCAAAAAGATGTGATCCGCTTTTTCTTTGGTATCGGTATTGATCATGCACTAAGCCTGGAAGATATTGGCGAAAGATTTAACCTTACACGCGAAAGAGTAAGGCAGATCAAGGATAAAGCCATTACGAAGTTGAGGACGGCTTCGAGATGTAAGATTTTAAAGACCTACCTGGGTTCATAATAGTTAATTCCTTAAAATATCAAATAGCGGAACCGTTTCTATAGTAGAAGCGGTTTTTTTAATGTGAACTGATGGGTTTTACCGCCGAGAAAAGGAGAAAAGGAGTTTACGCAGAGAGATTCAAGAAATTTATTTATCTCTTATTCTCTGCGGTATAAAATCGATTTTAATAATCCTTTATTTTCCCCGAAATTTGCACTACTTATAAATTTCTTTTAATGGCAATCGATATTAAAGTTCCTACTGTTGGGGAAAGCATTAGTGAAGTAACATTAGTGAAATGGCTTAAAAAAGATGGCGAATATGCCAATCGTGATGAGGTGATCGCTGAATTAGAAAGTGAAAAAGCCACTTTTGAACTCAATGCCGAACAGGCGGGTGTGATCAAGATCATTGCACAGGAAGGGGATACTTTAAAAATAGGCGACGTGGTTTGCAGTATCGATACCGAAGCAGCAAAGCCCGAAGAAGCAAAGCCGGAGGCCAAACCCGCAGCACCTGCAAAAGAAACTCCGGCGCCAAAAGCTGCTGAAGAACCGAAAACCGAAAACCGGAAACCGGAAACTGATACAAAAGCAACTCCCGTTGCAGCAGCGATCATTGCTGATAAAAAAGTGGATGTGAAAAAAGTAACTGCAACAGGTTCTAATGGAAGGATAGTTAAGCAGGATGTGCTGGAAGCACTGAATAATCCAGGCCGCCAGACAGGTATTGAAATGTTCAGCCGCGGCGACAGGCCCGAAAAAATGAGCAACCTGCGCAGGACGATCAGCCGCCGTTTGGTAGAAGCGAAAAATACCACCGCCATGCTCACCACTTTTAATGAAGTGGACATGAGTGCCATCATGGAGATCAGGGCAAAGTATAAAGATAAATTCAAAGAAGGTCACGGTGTGAATCTTGGATTCATGAGCTTTTTCACCAAAGCCTGTACTTATGCTTTAATGGAATGGCCTTCGGTAAATGCTTATATAGATGGAGAGAATATTGTTTACCACGATTATTGCGATATCTCCATTGCTGTAAGTGCACCAAAAGGTTTGGTGGTGCCTGTGATCAGGAATGCAGAAAGCTTAAGCATGGCGGAAATTGAAAAGAAAGTAGTGGAACTGGCAACAAAAGCAAAAGACAATAAACTCACCATCGAAGAAATGACCGGGGGTACTTTTACCATCACCAATGGCGGTATATTCGGTTCTATGATGAGCACGCCGATCATCAACATTCCGCAATCTGCTATTTTAGGCATGCATAATATCTTGCAAAGACCAATGGCGGTTAACGGTCAGGTAGTGATCAAACCAATGATGTATGTGGCATTGAGCTACGATCACAGGATCATCGACGGAAGGGAATCAGTGAGCTTCCTGGTGAGAGTGAAAGAACTACTTGAAAATCCCAGCCTGCTTTTATTTGGAAAAGACCCGGTAAAGAGTCTGCTCGAATTATAATATTAAAAGGGTTTGAACGTTTTATAGCCTGTTGTTTCCGCAACAGGCTTTATTTTTGTATCAATGCGTTACCAATCCTATTTAAATACTACCACAACTATCATTGGATCATACAAGGGTGAAGAACCCCTGGCGAACTTTCTCAAAAAATTTTTCGGGGCCAATAAAAAATATGGATCGAAAGACAGGAAATATATCAGCTCTTTATGTTATGCTTATTATCGTATGGGAAAAGCAGCTGTAGAAGGATCGGTGGAAGAACATATCATCACCGGGCTTTTTTTAAGTGAGACCATTCATAGCGAGATAATAGATTTTTTCAGGCCGGTATGGAATGAATGGACAGCCAGGACCGTTGAAGAGAAAGTTGCTTTCATGCACTTCGATGTAAAGACTATATTTCCCTTTAAGCAGGAGTTGAGTGCAGCTGTTGATCATACTGCATTTTGTGCTTCCTTCCTGCAACAACCTAAATTGTTTTTAAGGATAAGGCCGAATAAAAAAAATATTGTCCTGCAAAAATTGCAAAAGGCAAAAGTGCCGCTGGCATTGATCGATGAAGATAGTATTGCACTGGCCAATGGCACTAAGTTAGATGGAATAGTGGAGACCGATAAAGAAGTAGTGATACAGGATTATAATTCGCAGCAGGTATTTAATTTTTTAAAAACCTTTGCGATGGGCAAAGCTGCTGTTGCCACATGGGATTGTTGTGCAGCAAGCGGCGGCAAATCGATATTGTTGTATGATGTATTGAAAAGAAGTGTAGAGCTTACGGTATCCGATATCAGGTTGAGTATCCTGTTGAATTTACACCAGCGCTTTTTTAGGGCCGGTATAAAGAATTATAATTATTTTATTGCAGATCTGAATACGCCTGATTTTAAATTTCCTGCCCTCACAGCCAAAGGCACACAGGGAGTATTGCCTTTTTATAATTACCAGCTTATTGTTTGTGATGCGCCGTGCACCGGCAGCGGTACCTGGAGCCGTACACCGGAAAACCTTTTTTACTTCGATACAAAAAGTATTGAAGAGTACGCCCAACGCCAACGGCAGATCGTGTCTAACGTGGTACCTTATCTGCAAAATGAGGGGCTGCTTATTTATGTTACCTGTTCTGTTTTTAAAAAAGAGAATGAAGATGTGGTGCAATACATCCAGGAAAAATTCCAGCTGCAGGTATTGCATATGGAATTGCTGAAAGGTTATGATAAGAAAGCCGATTCGATGTTTGTAGCCATTCTGAAAAAATAATTACCGCTTCATTATCTTTTTTACTTCCTGCTTGCTGCCGTTGATGGACACGTTCACATAATAAATACCTGCGGCCATCGGTTTCATGGGAACGGCATATACCTGTGTTCCTGCCGGTTGTTGGTTATTGCTGCTGTATACTTTTTGCCCGTTGGCATTGTGTATGCTGATCTCGATATGCGCTCCTGTTCTTCTTGAAACAGCAATACTTAATTTATCTGTAACAGGATTGGGGCTGATGGCGATCTTTTCTGCTAAACACAATTGCGCATCATTACTTAATGTTACCAATGCGGTATCGGAGCATCCAGAGCTGTTTAGTGCAATCAATTGATAAGTTCCAGCAATCGAAACTGCTGCTGGCGTAGTTACAACTGAACCAGCTATTGTCCAATTTGCAGTTAAACCGGTTGTGTTGAATAGTGTAGTTAAATTATAGCTGCTGTCGGCACACTTACTTACAGATCTGTCTGCTCCAAGATTGGGCCTTGCAATAAAATTAACCGTAGTCAATGCAGTGTCGGAACAACCTGAGGTATTGCTGCCGATCAAACGGTAAATACCTGCGGTATTAACTGCAGACGGATTGTTTACGGTATTTCCATTTAATGTCCATGCTGCAGTTAATCCTGTTGTGTTGTACAGTGTCGTTAAATTCACGGTGCTGTCACTGCATTTGGTTATCGTTCTGTCTGCTCCAAAATTCGGTTTAGCAACAAAATTGATGCTCATTGAATCCAAATAAAAACTGGTGTCAGCAGCAATATTCATTTTAATGCGGTATTTGATCACTGTGCTGGTGACGTTGGAAAGGTCATCACTGTAAGTAAAATTCCTTGATGCAAAGGCACCGGTTGAAGTTTGCGTGTTTACCGTGATATAATTATTATCCGTTAATAATTTTCTTTCTACAACAATACTGATGGCAGAATCTGTTTTTACCATCCATTGAATATCGGCTTTACAATTTGCTTGCGTTAACTGCTGTGTATATAATTGTTTTACCAGCATTACAAAAGCTTTTTTCACATCAGGAATGCCGTAACCCATCCTGTCATCTGGATTATTAGCCCGTGTAGCAGCCTGTTGTAAAGTGGCAATGATGTTCATATTATTCACTTCCGGAAATGCCTGCCACAGACAAGTAGATAACCCGGCAATATTCGGACACGCAAATGAAGTGCCGTTGCCGAATGTAGGTTGACCATTTGCAGGATTGGCAATAACTGCACTGGCGCCAACAGCAGCAACGCCTGGTTTTACCTGTCCATCGCTGCTTGGCCCATAACTGCTGAAGCCTGCTACAACGCCGCTGGCAGAAACAGCACCAACAGCCAGCACACTGTCTGCATCAGCAGGTGTGGTGATATAATGCCAGCTGTTCACGCCTTCATTACCTGCAGCAACAACGATCAGCATTCCTTTTTTTGCAGCCATATCTGCTGCTTTTGCAATGATGGTCGTATTGCCGTTCATATCAGCATAAGTATGGTTGAAAGCAGGGTTGTCAAAATTGAAATAACCTAAAGAAGTGGAACAAATATCTACACCAAGACTGTCTGCACGTTCAATGGCATTGGCCCAGTTCTGTTCTTCAATAGGGTATTCTGTGGCCGCATCTTCTGTGCGGTATAAATAAAAAGAAGTTTTTGGCGCCGTGCCCATGAATGTGCCCGGCATATTAGCTGCAATGATACTGAGGCAATTCATGCCGTGCGTATGATCTTCATCAACACTGGCATCATTGGTCACAAAATCCCAGGTGCCCAGCACCTGGTTGTTATTTCGTATACTGTCAAACGTTGGTAAGCTCAGGTAATGATAAAAGCCTGCATCCAAAATAGCCATCTGCATGCCTTGTCCACGAAAGCCGCGGTTGTGTAAGAATTCCCCGTTGTGCAGGTGCACCTGCCCAAATGATAGGCCATACGCATAATAATCATTGATGGTGTTTTGCGGAACAGGGTCATTGGGAGCAAAATTACCTGCTGCATCTAATTTTTTATTTACCGGAACTTCAGTTGGTTGAATGAGTGCTGCAATAGGAGCAGTGCTTAATACAAAAGGAAATGAATTTATTTTAGTCAAAGCAGCGGCATCGGTAGTTTGAATAGCGATTTGGTTCAGCCATTTCGATCTGGTAAGAATGGTAACAGTGCCTGCGAGGCGAATACTGTCAATATATCTTGGTGTGATAGGGAGGTCGGAAGAATCAATGGCGATATTATATTTTGTACGCCGTTGAATGGCGCGGCTGGTCAAATAAGCGCCGGGATTTGCGATTGAAAATGGATTGGTGCCCTTATCTTTAAAACGTATGATATATCTTGTAGATTGAGCAAAACTTTCCGTTGAAAAAAAACCGATGATCAAAAAGAGTAGCATTGTTTTTTTCATAGCTCCTAATTAGTGTTGCAAATATACCTAATAAGATCTCAACCCGCTTTTACCTTTAATACTAGTGTATCAGCTTGAAAACCTATCGCTTAAGGCCAGTTTATTGGGACCCGGGAAATAAAAACCCGGTTGTTGAATAATTACACTATGTTTGCACTGTATTATCGTATTAGCTCACAGCATTGATAGATTCTATTTCCGGATTGCTCTCATTTTAATAGTTTTCCCGTCTTTATAGTTTGCTTTCTCCTTAATGCAAGGCATTTATTTTATTTAATTTTTTAATTTTTCAATCATGAACATTTATGTTTCAAATTTAAGTTTTAACACCTCAGATGTAGAACTTCAGGATCTTTTTTCAGCATTTGGCGAAGTTGCTTCAGCTAAAGTAATCACGGATAGGGAAACGGGCAGGAGCCGCGGTTTTGGTTTTGTAGAAATGCCTTCGGATGATGAAGGTAAAGCAGCAATGAGTGGCCTTAATAACAAAGAAGTAGAAGGAAGAGCAATGTCTGTATCAGTAGCTAAAGAAAGAGAAGCAAGAACCGGTAGCGGTGGCTTCGGTGGTGGCCGTAGCGGTGGCTATTCAAGCAACCGTGGTGGTGGTAACAACAGGTGGTAAGATAATTTTGGATTTTGAATTATAAATTTTAGATTATAATATCCCAACTTCCTTTAATAAAGAAAGCCTCAAATTATTGAGGCTTTCTTTATTAAAGGACATATCTAAAACTCATAATTCAAAACTCATAATTCATAATTCAAAACTCATAATTCATAATTCAAAACTCATAATTCATAATTCATAATAACTCCTCAATAAGCCCACTTCAACCATGTAGCGCCCCAGGTAAATCCTCCCCCAAAAGCGGCTAAGATGATATTATCGCCTTTCTTCAATTGCTTTTCCCAATCCCATAAACATAAAGGCAAAGTACCTGCCGTGGTGTTGCCGTATTTCTGGATATTGATCATCACTTTTTCTTTTGGAAGTCCCATACGATTGGCAGTAGCATCGATGATCCTCAAATTAGCCTGGTGTGGTACCAGCCATGCAATATCATCAGCGCTAAGGTTATTGCGTTGTAATAATTCATAGCTAACATCGGCCATGCCTTTTACCGCGAATTTAAAAACGGCCTGTCCTTCCTGGTATACATAATGTTCTTTGGCTAAAACAGTTTCCACTGAAGCCGGTTTTGCAGAACCGCCCGCCTTCATATGCAGGTAAGTTCTTCCGCTACCATCGCTTTTAAGAATACTGTCCAGCACACCATTGCCTTCATTATTTGGTTCCAGCAATACAGCGCCGGCGCCATCACCAAAGATGATACAGGTAGCCCTGTCGCTATAATCGATGATACTGCTCATTTTATCTACACCCACCACCACTACTTTTTTGTAACGGCCGCTTTCAATAAAGCTGGTGCCCGTTGTCAATGCATATAAAAAACCGGAACAGGCGGCGCCGATATCAAAACCAAATGCATTTATGGCGCCTATTTTATCGCAGATAATATTGGCTGTGGCCGGAAACACCATATCAGGTGTTACGGTAGCGCATATCAAACAATCAATTTCAGAAGTTTCGATGCCGCGTTTTTTACAAAGTTCCAATACCGCGGGTGCCCCAAGATCGCTGCTGCCAAGTCCTTCACCTTTCAGTATCCTTCTTTCTTCAATGCCGGTCCTTGTCCTTATCCATTCATCATTGGTATCCACCATTGTTTCCAACTCTTTGTTGGTAAGCCTGTAATCGGGAACATATCCGCCAACGGCGGTGATTGCAGCAGTAATTTTTTGCATGTAAATCAGGAGTTTGGTTAATCAGTTGAATTTATTTTCTGAGCGGTAAAAATACATAAAAAACATCTATCGGTATTTTAACAGCGATGCTGCCAAATTATTCCTATTTTCGCTTATATAAAGGTGAAGGTTTGTTGATGTGGCCTGAACCCGTAGCTATAACCAAGGAGAACTAACTGATGTACGCATATTTGCAAGGAAAATTTACGGACAAAACCCCCGCGCAGGTGTATGTGGATGTGAATGGCGTTGGATATGAAGTGAATATCAGTCTCAATACCTATTCCCATATCCAGGACCTTGAGCAGGGTAAATTATTCACCCATTTGCAGGTAAAGGAAGACGGGCATACACTGTTTGGTTTTTTTGAGCGTGCAGAAAAAGAAATATTCTTATTATTGATAGGCATTTCGGGAGTAGGTGCAGCTACAGCGAGAATGATGCTGTCTTCCCTCAAACCCGACGAGGTACGAAGGGCCATTATTCAAAGCAACGTAAAGCTTTTGGAGAGTGTCAAAGGTATCGGGAAAAAGACCGCAGAAAGGCTGGTGCTGGAGCTGAAAGATAAGCTGGGCAAGCAGCCGGTGAATGAAAGTATTTCAACCAATTGGGGCAATAGTTTGGAGCAGGATGCGTTAAATGCGTTGGTCGCACTGGGTATATCCAGGCAGCAGGCTGAGCAATCCATCCAAAAAATTATCCTTACTGAACCATCTGTATCTAAATTAGAAGATTTAATTAAAAAAGCTTTAAAGACCATTTGACAGAACTCTACGTTAATTGATTTACCGGATGTTGCTTATTAGAAAATTTTTTCCGAAAATAATCTGCTGTGGGGTAATGTCAGTGATGCTGACCTTATTTGCCACTACCCGTGCATCAGCAAACCCTACCCATACTGCTTTCCAGTACCAGGATTCACTTAAATTCCCCATCAGCGACAGGAGGGGAGACCCTGTTTCAAATGCGCACCAAAGCACTTATGACCTGAAGAATCCTTCTAACCTGAGAGATTCTGTGGTATACGATCCCAAGACAAAACGTTATACCGTTTACGAAAAGATCGGTAATAAATATTACCGCACACCCACCACTTACAGTTTTGATGAATACTGGGCTTTGAGGAACCGACAGGCGGAAAGAGATTATTTTGCAAAAAGGGCCAATACAACCAGCATACTTAACCGGGGTATAGTAAAGCCAAAGCTTTCGGTGTATGATAATTTATTCAACCGTTTATTCGGCAATGGAAAGATTAATATCACCCCACAGGGAAATGTTGGCGTTACAGCCGGGTACCAGGGACAAAATATCAAGAACCCTACTTTGCCCGAAAGAGCAAGAAAGAACGGCGGTTTTGATTTTGATATGCAGGCCCAATTGAACGTGAATGCAGATATCGGGGGTAAATTAAAATTCCCCATCAGCTATAATACGCTGGCCAACTTTGGACAGGATAACCAATTGAAACTGGATTACACCGGCCTCGATGACGAGATCATCAAACGTTTTGAATTGGGTAATGTGGCATTTCCAAGCCGCAGTACTTTGATACCGGGCGCACAACAGTTATTTGGCATAAAAACACAATTACAGTTCGGTAAATTATTTGTTACAGCCGTGCTTGCCAACCAAAAATCACAAAGGCAAACGGCCAACCTGCAGGGTAATTCTTCTGCAACCCAATTTGAAATCAAGGCTGATGAATACGAAGAGAACCGTCACTTTTTAGCAGCGCAGTATTTTCGTGCCAATTATAATAAAGTGATGTCGAATGCACCTGCAGTAACTGCGCCGATACAGATATTGCGTATGGAAGTATGGGTGACCAACAAAACCGGTATCACCACCGATACAAGAGATGTGGTAGGCCTGGCTAATTTGGGTGAAGATGGTAACCTTGTTAATCCTGGTATACCTACCAATAATTCGAACCCCCTTTATTCCACCATCGTGGCCAATGGTGCTAACCGTAATCCATCTTTAGTTTACAACAACCTGCTTACACTGGGTTTGCAGCCGGTACAGGATTTTGAAAAAACTTTTGCACGCAAGCTCGATTCCACGCAATATACTTTTCACCCGAAAGTGGGTTTCATTTCATTGAGCCAGCCATTACAAACGGATGAAGTATTAGCTGTAGCTTATCAATATTCTTATAACGGAAAGATATTCCAGGTGGGAGAATTTTCGCAGGACCTTCCGCCGGACAGCGCTTCATCAACGCAAAAGATATTGTTCTTAAAATTATTAAAAGCCACATCACAACGTCCTAACCTGCCGATATGGGACCTGATGTTGAAGAACGTTTACCCCATTGGTTATGGCACTTTAACACCGGTGGATTTTAAACTGGATGTATTGTACCAGGAACCAGGCCTTGGCTTAAAAAGATATGTGCCATTCGGTAATAAGAATGCCGGTTTCCCTATCATTTCTTTGATCAATCTTGATCGTTTGAATAATCAATTAGATCCCCAGCCTGATGGTGTGTTCGATTACATTGAGAATTATACGGTGTTTTCCCAGTATAGCAGGGTGATGTTCCCTGTACTGGAACCTTTTGGCCGCGATCTTGCGCAGGGCCTTTATACCAATCCGAATTTACCTTCAATAAAAGATACTTTGTTTTATGCCCTGTACGATTCTATCAAAGCAGTGGCGCAGCAATACCCCAATCTCAACCGCTTTGTATTAAAAGGATCGGCAAAAATATCGGGATCATCCGATATCAGTATCGGTTACAATATACCGAGAGGTAGCGTTACCGTTACGGCAGGAGGAAGAGTATTGGCAGAGGGTATTGATTATGATATCAACTACGACCTCGGTACGATCAAGGTCATTAACTCCGCCATCATCAATTCGGGATTACCGGTGCAGGTGAACTTTGAGAACAATGCTTCTTTTGGTTTGCAGCAGCGTAATTATATGGGATTGCGTTTTGATTATAATGCAAAGAATACTATTAAAGAGCAATTGTCATTTGGTGGTACGCTGGTACGGCTTGGCGAAAGGCCTTTCTTTAATAAGACAAATATTGGCGAAGACCCGATCCGTAATACCATGTATGGTTTGGATGTGAACTATCGCAAAGAAGTGCCACGCCTTACCAAGCTGCTGGATAAATTACCTTTCTATCAAACCAATGCACCATCATCCATAAACGTATTTGCCGAAGGTGCGATATTGAAACCGGGCCATGCGCCGCAGATCGGCCGCGGATCGAATGGTACTTCTTATATAGATGATTTTGAAAGCAGCAAATCCGGTATCGATCTGCGCTTCCCGCAAAATATCTGGACGTTGGCTTCAACGCCACAGGGCGCTACGGATAAAAATGGTAATGTACTGTTTCCGGAAGCAGCATTGAATGATAATATCGATTACGGAAAGAACAGGGCAAAGATCTCCTGGTATCAGATCGAACAAACACTGCAACAATATAAAGGTCCAAACAATCCTTTGTCGAACGACAGGGACGAACTGAGTGACCCAAGGGTGCGCCAGGTATACCAAAAAGAGATCTTCCCGCAAAGGACAACCGGTTTTGGCGAAAGCTTTTTACAAACCTTCGATTTGTCTTATTATCCTACTGATAAAGGGCCTTATAACTATGATGATGCCAACATCAATACCAATGGTAAATTAACACAGCCCACGCAACGCTGGGGTGGTTTAATGCGCAGTCTTGATCAAACCGATTTTGAGACCGGTAATATCGAGTTCGTTGAATTCTGGTTACAGGATCCTTTTATCAACTCTAAAAAGAACCCGAATATTGCCAGCTCAACGGGCGGACAATTATATTTTAACCTCGGTAATATTTCGGAAGATATTTTAAAAGACGGCAAAAGGTTTTATGAAAACGGATTGCCTACACCTAATGCACCATCACAGGTAGATAACAGCAATTGGGGCCGTGTACCACGTAACCCGATACAGGTGACCAATGCCTTCAGCAATAATCCCGAAGACAGGGCTTACCAGGATGTGGGATTGGATGGTTTAGATGATACCGCCGAAGTGAACAAACGTGTGTTATACCTTAACCAGGTAAGGGCAACTGCGGGCCCGGCATCAAAGGCTTACCTTGATGCATTGAAAGACCCTTCCAATGATAACTTTCACAATTACCGCGGTGATGATTTCGACCAGCAGGGGGTGGGCATATTAGGCCGTTACAAAAATTTCAATAACCCGCAGGGCAACTCACCTATTGCAGACAATAATACCAATTTTACCACGGCATCAACATTATATCCGGATGCAGAAGACCTGAACAGGGATAATACGCTGAATCAAACGGAAGAGTATTTCCAGTACATCGTTGACATTAAGCCGAGCACTGCCACCGAAATGAATATCGGCAGGAACTATATCGTGGATAAAAAAGTGGTGCAGATAACCGGTTTGCCCGATGGCACCAGCAGGGCCGAGACCTGGTACCAGTTCCGCATACCCGTAAATGAGTACATCAAAAAAGTGGGTAATATTCCCGACTTTAAATCTATACGTTTTATAAGGATGTTCCTTACGGGTTTTACCGATAGTGTTACCTTGCGTTTTGCAGAATTGCAATTGACAAGAAATGTTTGGCGTACGTTCAAGTACAAAATTGATACCTCAGGTTTGTATGCACCGGTACCCAATCCCGGAACAGCATTTACCGTAGGTGCAGTTAATATTGAAGAGAATGATAAACGCTCGCCATTGCCTTACCGCACACCAAGGGATATTCAGCGCCAGCAAACACTCAGCAGCAATGGTGTGAATTTATTACAGAACGAACAGGCTATGAGCCTGCAATTCTGTAACCTGCAACAGAACGATGCAAGAGGTGTTTTCCAGACATTTGGTAACCGCGACCTGAGGCAGTATAAAAAGATCGCCATGTATATTCATGCCGAACAGGCGGTAACCGGCCCGGCATTGAAGAATAAAGACCTTACTGCGGTTATACGTGTAGGAACCGATTTTGTAAATAACTATTATCAAATACGCATTCCGTTAAACCCAACAGGCTTGGGTGCCGCGGGTATGGATCCTAATTCGGATGCCTATAATGATACTTTGTGGGTGCCGGGCAATTCATTGGATGTGGACCTGCTGAATTTGATAAAATTAAAACAGGACAGGAATGCGAATGTAAGTGCGCTGCAGACAAAAATGTATAAACAGCTGCAGGCAAACGGGCAGGAATATGGTGTGATAGGAAGTCCGAATCTTGCAGAAGTCACCGGTATATTGATCAGTGTTGAAAATACAAATGCGCCAACAGCCTGCGGTGAAATGTGGGTGAATGAACTGCGTTTGATATCATTGGATGAAAAAGGAGGTTATGCCAGCCTTGCACGTGTGGATGTGAACCTGGCCGACCTTGGTACTTTATCTTTATCCGGCAATATACATTCAGCAGGATTTGGAACCCTGGAACAAAGAGTGAATGAAAGATACCGCGATAACTTTAACCAGTTTGATGTTTCTGCTAATTTGGAATTAGGTAAACTATTGCCCAAAAAAGCAGCGATCTCTTTACCATTATTTGCCAGCTACAACCAGGCGGTAAGTACACCTGAATATGATCCTTACGACAGGGATATCAAACTGAAGGATAAATTAAGAGCGGCAGATAAATCAAAGAAGGATTCGATAAGGAATGATGCTATTGATTTTACTTCTACCACAACTGTGAACTTTACCAATGTGCGCAAGAACCGGACGAGCACAAAGAAGCCGAAGATATACGATATCTCCAATTTTGATGTGAGCTATTCTTACCTGAATACCAAGCGCCACAATCCTTTGATAGAAAGCGATGAAGTGACCAAGCACCACGCTGCATTGGGTTATCTCTTCAGTCCGCAACCAAAATATATCGAACCTTTCAAACGCCTGCGTATGTTCAGGAAAACAAAAACGCATTGGTTTGACCTGGTGAAGGAATTCAATTTTAACTACGTTCCATCTACTTTAAGTTTCAGGGCTGATGTGAATAGGCAGTTTGGTGCTATCAGGCCAAGAAGTGTTGGCGCATCGAAATATGCGATACCGGAAACTTATGACAAGTATTTTATCTTCCAGCGAGATTATATCATGCGCTGGAACTTTACCCGTTCTTTGAACTTTGATTTTACTGCCACCAATAATTCGAGGATCGATGAACCGGACGGAAGGATCGATACCAAAGAAAAGAAAGACAGTATGTGGAGGAATTTCTGGAAAGGAGGAAGAAACACTTTGTATCGCCAGACAGCCAACTTCACTTATACTTTACCCACAACGAAATTCCCATTGGTTGACTGGACAACCCTGAACGTTAGCTACCAGGCTACTTATGGATGGATCGGTGCATCAAGGCTGGCAGTTAATTTGGGTAATATCATTGAGAACGGACAGCAAAAAGAAGCGACGGCACAATTGGATTTCAACCGTTTGTATCAAAAATCCAAATGGTTGCGCCAGTTAGAACAACCTTCTAATAAAGAAGACAGGGAAAAATGGCGTAACAGGATCACGAAAGTGAAAGATACTGTAACCACCAAAGATGGAAAGAAAGTGATTAAAACACGCAGGATCGTGGACAGGACAGCAATGCCTTACGTAGGCACGGCAGGAAAAGTGTTTGGTAAATTATTAACCAGTATCAAAGCGGTCAATGGTACCATTTCGGAAAATGCCAATACACGTTTGCCGGGTTATATCGACAGTACGAAATATTTAGGGCAGAACTGGAAGAGCATGGCACCGGGATTTGATTTTATATTGGGGCGGCAACCGGATACGGCATGGTTGAATAATGCAGCAAGAAAAGGATTGATCACGAGAGATACTACATTCAATTCTTTATTCACACAGAATTTTAATCAATCCATAACAGCATCTGCTCAATTGGAACCGGTGAAGGATCTTACCATAACATTGAATCTTAAAAAGACCTTCAACAAAAATTATTCTGAGACCTTCCGTTATGCAGATACTTCAGGCAGTGGCCTTAATTATAAATTCGGCCACCTTAACCCGTATGCAGGTGGAGGTTTTGATGTAAGCTATATTGCCTACAAAACTTTATTTGAAAAATATGATCCTAACAGGGTTTCAGAAACGTTTAAAAAATTCCAGGATTACCGCCAGGTTTTATCTCAACGCCTTGGCAAAGCCAATCCTTATACCAATAACCAGGTAGGTGCCGATGGTTACTATTATGGTTATGGAAAATATGCAGTGGATGTACTGGTGCCTGCATTTATTGCAGCATACACCGGTAAGGATCCTAATGATGTGTCATTGATCAAACAAAGCAACCCGAACCTCAAATCAAATCCTTTCCGTGCTATTTTACCTAAGCTGAACTGGAAAGTGGATTATAATGGACTAAGCCGTGTTAAAGGTTTGGATAAAGTGTTTACGAACTTTGCTTTATCTCACGGTTACACCGGTAACTTAAGCATGAATGGATTTACTTCGGCATTACTTTACCAGGATGTTTCTAAATATGGTTATCCGTCTTTTTACGATACTTTATCAAAGAACTTCGTTCCTTATTTCCTTGTGCCGAATATTTCTATTGGCGAACAGTTCGCACCTTTATTAGGAGTGGATATGATGTTCACCAACCAGATGCAGTTCAAATTTGAATATGCTAAATCAAGGCAGTTGAGTTTAAGCCTTATCGATTTTCAGTTGAGTGAAGTGCGTACCACCGAATTCAGCATTGGTGCAGGATACAGGAAAAGAGGTATGAAATTATTGGGTGGATTGGCTTTGCCTAAGTTCCTGCAAAGCAAGAATGCCAATGCAAGTAAGAGCAAGCTCGAGAACGAGATCAACTTCCGTCTTGATTTCAAGATCAGGGATAATGTTACTTCCAACAGCCGCCTCGACCAGGATAATAGTTTTGCAACGCTTGGCAGTAAAGAGATATCCATCAATCCAACGATAGATTATTACCTGAGCAACAGGGTGCAGATCAAATTTTACTTCGATCAGCGCAGAGTGATCCCTTATATCTCATCAAGCGCACCAATTACCAATACAAGGGCAGGTGTGCAGGTGAATGTGTCATTAGCACAATAATAACTGAAATAAATATTTAAGATCCCCGTCAATTTGATGGGGATTTTTTATGCTTATAGAGTTGGGTTGTTGAAACCTTGTTTATAAGTGTCAGCCTTGCTTTTACCACAAAGAAAAAGAGATAAGGAGTTCACGCAGAGACTCAGCGAAACCTCTTCTTCTCCTTTCCTCTGCGGTAGTGAAAACAAAAGAGTCATGATGTTAACATGACTCTTTTTATAACCAGGCAAAAACAATTTTATTTCACTTTTTTCAGCAGCATTACATAGCCGCACAATCCTTTTTTCTTTTTATTCACCTGCACCGGCTTCATCATATGGTATTCAGAAAAACGGGGGATATAAGAATAGCTGATCACGTTACCATCCACGTCGCCCCACATTTTTTTCTGGTACACTACCTGTTTTTCATTCCAGTCGAACATTCTCACCTCGTATAATTTAGAAGTGATATCGCCGATAAATACAAATTGGTACCAGCTGCCTTCGGTCAACGGAACAATAACCGGCATTTCGTATTCACTTTCCATTTCCATTGAAGCTTCTTTAACCACGATGAAACCCTGTTTGGCCAATTCCTGTTTAATGCTGTCTGCCTGGTGTGCAATAGCCGGGCTTGAGCAGGCTTGCTGCCGGATTACATCCTGGGCATTAACTTGTAAGGAAGAGAAAAGAAGAAAGCAACTTATTGTGATAGATGTTATTAGGGATTTCATGGTTTTTGTTTGAGTCATAGGTTCGGATCGGATACAAGTTTACGGTTTTTTCACCGGTTTTCATAATCTAATTTGCTGTAAATTGGTCGGCCCCTGTTGAACGCTCATTTTATAATCAATATTGTGCTGCTATGTTTAAATAAAACATATCTTTTCCTTTTCCATCAGTCTTGATCTAACTTACTGATTCCTATTAAAATAGAAAGCGTCTGCCTGTTGGGTAGGCGTGATCACCAGGTCGTTGATACAAACATGGGCGGGCAGGCTGCAGCAATAGAAAATAGTTTCGGCAATATCGGCACCGGTTAATGGGGTAATGCCGTTATAAGTAGCTGACGCTGTGGCGGCATCACCTTTATATCTTACCAGGGAAAATTCTGTTTCTACAGCCCCCGGGTGAATGCCGGTTACTTTTATATTGTGTTTCAGGAGGTCGATACGCATGGACCGGTTGAGGGCATCCACGGCAAATTTGCTGGCACAATAGCCATTGCCTTTTTCATACACTTCCTTGCCGGCAACAGAACCCATGTTGACAATATGCCCTTTTTTTTGGGCGATCATCAACGGCAATACTGCCTTCGTTACATACAATAACCCATGAACGTTGGTATTGAGCATGGTCTCCCAGTCGTCCAATTGGGCATCTTCAAAATTATCACGGCCCAGGGCGAGCCCGGCATTATTGATCAAAATGGCAATATTTTGCCAGCGTTCTGGTAAGCTGTTGATGGCAGCAAACACTGCTTCTTTATCCTGCACATCAAAGCAAAGGCTCAACACTTCAATGCCATGTGTTGATTCCAGTTCTTTTTTCAATTCCTCCAGGCGCTCTTTTCTTCTTCCTGTAATGATGAGGTCGTGCTTTGCGCCGGCAAATTTTTCGGCGCAGGCTTTACCAATACCTGAAGTAGCGCCGGTTATTAATACGATTTTGTTCATGCTTTCAATTAATTTCTTTCACTACACGAATGAATTCGTGCAATTCGTTTAATTCATGTAATACTCAGGGCTATTCCCTTATTAGAACAGCATATCCCTGTTTAAACCTCACTTCTCCTTTAAAAGTAATGCCTTCAGCCATCCATACATAGGTAGCAGGATCCTGTTTCTTCCCGCCATAAATGCCATCCCATCCTTTTCCAATATCAGATGTGCTGTACAATAAATTGCCGAAACGGTTATATACTTTAAAATAACGCAGTTCTTTCATGCCTAATAATATCGGCCTGAGGATATCATTATTACCATCGCCATTAGGCGTGAAGGCCGTGGGCACATAAATATCAGGCACTACTTTAAATAAGTGTAATGAAATGGTATCAGTTCCAACACAATTACCCACCGCGGATGTTGCCGTAACTACATAAGTGATATTGTCCTGTGGTAAAGACACTGGATTGCTGATGAGTGGATTGTTGAGCCATGTTGCCGGATCCCATAAATAACTGGCGCCGCCTGTAGCGTGCAACAACACAGGTTCGCCAATCACCACGTTGGTATCCCTTGGTCCTGCATTGGCCACTACTTTTGGATATACGATCACCCATACGGTATCTTTTACCGGTTTGGGACAACCCAGTGTATCCGTAACCGCTACAATGTAGCGTATGGTTGCTGTTGGCTGTATTACATTGGGATTGGCAATATTCCTGTTGCTTAAGAAGGTGGCCGGCGTCCATAAATAACTGCTGCCGCCTGATGCCGTTAATTGTGTAGAAGCGCCGGGGCAGATGGAAGTATCCAAACCTGCATTGGCCGCAGGGTAGGGCGCTACTTTGATCTCGATATCATCCTGGCTCTGGCATTTGCCGATATTGGCAATAAGGCGATAAGTAGTAGTAGTAAGCGGAACAACAAAGGGATGTTTAACCGTATCGGAACTTAAATACATTGCCGGAGTCCATTTGTAATGCAGCGCATCGCTTACTGTACCGAGAAAGAAACCATCAGTACGACAGATGGTAGTATCTTTTCCTGCAAAGAGGCTGACATGATCTTTCACATCTACAAAAACACTGTCGGTACTGCGGCAGCCGAAAGCGTCTGTTAATGAAACAAAATATTTTGTGGGTACATCAGGACTTACCAGTGGGCTTTGTGCACTTGTATTACTGATCATGTAATTAGGGCTCCAGGTATAATTGCCGGCAGCGCCTGTTGTGGTTAATTGTAGAGTATCAATGTTGCAGATAAGTGTATCGTTGATCAGGTTCAATTGCGGTAAAGGTTGTACATACACGATCAGGCTGTCTTCTCTTGTCTTGGGACAACCTGCTACACCAACCGCGACGGTATAAATGGTGGTCACAGTGGGCGAAGCAATAGGATCAGGGATAGTGGGATCGCTCAGACCTGTTGCCGGACTCCAGGTATAAGTATTACCGCCGCTTGCATGCAATTGTGCAGACGGTTGATTACCGCAAAGTGCCGGGCTTGGTCCTGCATTGGCAATGGCCAATGGTTTTACCGTAATGGCTTTGGTTGTATTGGCAATACAATGTTTGCCCCATCTGGTTTGTAAAGTATAGCTGGTATTTATAGAAGGATAGGCTCTTGTTGTACCATTGGTTGGCGATTCCACCGTTGCAGCCGGGCTCCATTGCCAGGTAACATTGGGAGCATAGTTACTCGTACCCGTTAGTGTTACGGTATCTTCTTCACAAATATTGGCAGGGCCGGTGAAATCATTGGTGAGATCGTTCTTTGGTGTGACGGTAACAGAATCTGTATTCTTACATCCTGCTGCGTTAGTCAACGTGGCGTAATATTTTGTAATGCCCGAAGGAAATACCATTGGTGTCGCAGTATTGGCGCCAATGATATTGGTATTGGGTGTCCAGCTAAAACTGCCCGTTCCTGTTGCGGTTAATTGAATGCTGTCGAGTGCACAGTAGATACTGTCTTTTGGAAAGACGGTTATTACCGGGAGATCTGAAACGGTGATATCGCGGGATATTGTTTTGTCGCAACCCTTGCTGTTGGTCACCCTTAATGTGATGGTATAATTGCCCGGTTGGGTATAAATGTAAGCGGGATTTTTTAAATGGCTGGTATCTGCTAATGTGGTTCCATCACCAAAATCCCAGCGCCATGAATCGACGACACCAAATGCTGTATAGCTTGTATCGGTAAATTGAACAGGCTGTCCTACGCAAAGTGCAGGCGATGTAATAAAACCAGGAAAAAAGCCGGGGAAAACACTTATCGGTTTTGTTATGGAATCAATACATTGGCCTGCACCTGCGGATACTACTAATTTCACATCAAATATTCCTGCTGCGGAAAAAGTGTGTGTAGGAAATTGTTGTGTAGATGTATTGTTGGCTGCACCGCTCGCTGGGTCTCCAAAATCCCAAAGGAAATCGGTGGGATTGCCGGAGCTCTGTTCATTAAAAGTAACAGTAAAACCATCGCATGTTACTGGGGCAAAATTTGGATTAGCTTTTAGAGGGGTACAAAATGCAGTTTTTAAATGCAATTCTTTTCTTGTTTCCCCTATATAAACATGATCCCTGTATTCTTTTACCAGCACACAAATAACATATTCACCAATAGGCGGTGCAATGCCGCTTATTGTACCTGTAACCGGGTGAATAGTAACATTTGCACCAAGAGGCTGAAGACCTGTATATGGGTTTGCGTAAGGAATGGGGAAATAAGGTGGAGCAGCGGCCTGGTTGGGACTGGAGTTAGTACCATCGCCGCCGGTATAAGCATCTACGAAAGAATAAGAAAGGGAATCTCCATCCCTGTCTTCTGCTTTGAAATTAAGTGAGAATTGATTGTCGGCACAAACAACAGCGGTATCATTAAAAATAAATTGCGGGCTTGCATCAAAAGGAGCTGTTGGCCCAAGATTGGAGCCGGGAATATTTATAGTATAAGTTTCTCCAAAATTATTAGATGGAGCCTGGATATTATTAATATTAATGACACGGCAGCATCTTTGTTTCGAAACAATATATCCCACAGGTGAAGGATCCAGCTCAATTATAGTCTCATAGTTCCTGATCTCATAGCAACGCGGCGGCACATTAGATAAGCACGGGTAGCAACTTTGTGTGGTGCATCCGATAACCTGGACTGAAGCACTTGGGTATACATCAATATTCGTCACAACATTATAGGGTGCCTTCCCTTCAAAAATAGTAAAATACCACTGCGTTTCAGGTACGGAAGTATTACATTCCACATAAAAATACAATCCTACTTTATATCTTAATTTGTTGGGGTCATTGATGCCTGGTCCTAAATATTGATAATACATCCACCCACCTTTCGTATGATTGGCATAAATATCCTGTAAACAAACGACAGACAAAAGGATGAGTAGTATATATTTCTTCATAAACACACGTAGCACCTAAAATTACCAAAAAACGCCGTCTTTTCAAAAGAGACGGCGTTTCAAACTATCAACATTTTCATCATTATCTTATTAATACCACGTAACCTTTTTTCTTGATCTTTCTTCCCTGGTAATCTGTGCCTTCGGCATACCACACATAAGTAGCAGGATCCTGCGGTTTGCCGGCAAAGCTGCCGTCCCAACCTCTTTGCGTATCTGTACTGCTGTATAACATTTGTCCCCACCGGTTGTATACCCTGAAAAGATCCAGCGATTGCATACCGATAAGAATGGGACGGAATACATCATTTTGCCCATCGCCATTCGGCGAAAATCCGCTGGGTACATAAATGCCTGCCTCCAGCCTGAATAAATGCACCATGATGCTGTCGATATCAAAACAGCCCTGGTCGTTACTCACCTTCACATAATATTTGATATCCGCCTGCGGTAAAGAAACAGGATTGGAAATGCCGATATTACTTAACCATTGCGGCGGGCTCCATAAATAATGCGTGCTGCCCGTGGCCTGTAACAGCAAAGGCTGGTTCAATACCACTGATGTATCCGAAGGCCCGGCATCAGCCTTGATCTTCGCTACAAAAACCATTACCGTATCCTGTACCGGTTTGGGGCATCCCAATGTATCGGTGACTGTTACTATATACCTGATATTGGCGGTGGGGTTTTGCGAGATCGGATCACGAATTAAGCGGTTATTTAAAAAAGCAGCAGGGCTCCAGGAATAGGAACTTCCACCTGTAGCCAGCAATTGTGCGGAGTTGCCTGCACAAATAGTTTGATCGGGCCCTGCATTGGCAGCAGGATAAGGAACCACTTTTATTTTGATATCATTCTGCGCTATGCATTTTCCAATACTGCCAACCACATGATAGGTGGTGAGGGTTGTTGGCGTGGCAACAGGATTTTTTATTTTGGGATCATTCAATGTATTGCCAACAGGTGTTTCCGTCCATTGATAATTCAATGCGTTACTGACGAGGTTCAGCACTATGCCATCGGTTTTGCAAATGGTGGTATCATTGGGGCCAAACTGTGTTACATGATCCACCACATTTATTCTCACAGAATCCGACCCCGCACAACCGAATGGATCGGTAAGGGTTACACGATAAGTGGTAGTAACATCAGGGCTCACCAGGGGATTGCTGACCGTAAGGCTGCTGATCATATAATTAGGGCTCCACAAGACAGTGCCCGTACCAACAGCATTTATTTGTAAGGTATCGATCGTACAGATCGTTGTGTCACGTGGAATAACGGTAAGCGCCGGTTTGTCTGTTATCAAAATGGTCTTGCGCACGGTATCTATACAACCCACACTGGTAGAAACGATGAACTGCACATCATAGTTATTGGCGGCACCATAAATATGGGTTGGATTTTTTATAGCAGAAGTGTTGGTAGGCGAGAAGATATCTCCAAAATTCCATTGCCACTTATTTACAATTCCATAGTCGGCTGTAGTGATATCATTGAATTGTATAGGTGTGTTCTTACATTGCCCGGCAACGGTGAAATCGGGAACAAAGCCGGGAAATACTTTAACGGGCGATGTGCTGGAATCCGAGCAGCTCAGTCCCCTGTTCACCACCAATTTGAGTGTGTAGTTCCCTGCCACAGCATAGGTATGTACCGGTGCTGCTGATGTGGATGTATTGCCGTCGCCAAAATCCCAATAATAGGTTTGAATAGAGCTGCTGTTATTGTTGTTGACGAAATTAAATGTAAAGTTCTTACAGTTGGTGTACTGTGTTTCCAATTGAGCCGATGCAAGATCGCAATCGCTGATATTTACTATAAAATCTTTCCTGTGCTCACCAATTAAAACACCCTTCCTGTATTCTTTTACTAATACAGCTACCACATATTTCTCGGGATTGCCGCCAATAGATTGTGGCGGTGCTATTCCCGAGACTATGCCTGTGAAAATATTGATCGTAGCTTTTGAACCCAGGGGGCTTGCAGCTGAAAAGCCATTGATATAAGGAACGGGTGTATAATAGGGAGCGCTGTTATTGGGGGCGGGCGGTATGGCATCCGCGGAACTTACAGATGTCCCCCTGTCATACGCATCTGTAAAACTGTACGAAAGAGAATCTCCATCGGGGTCAGTGGCATGAAAACTATACGTGAAAGGTTTATTAAAACAAATGGCAGAAAGGCTCATATCAAATTGAGGACTGCTGTTATGCCCGGTTGGCAAACTGATAAGTCCGGGTATGCGGCAGATATAAGTAGATCCTGTTCCCTGTGCAGCAGGATAATCTACATTGATCATCGGATGCACCCTGCAGCAGGTATTATAAGTTCCGGTATAACCACGCTGGTTTTGCGGAAGGTCAATGGTGAACGAAAAAGAGCCTACTGTATAACTGAGGGTTGGTGGATTAACCATACAAGGCGGGAAAGGAGCAACAGGCACATTGTCAAGACTGCTACGTTGTACTTCAAAATAAGACTGAGGATAAGCTTGCAGGTTATCATTATTAAATATCGTGATCCATACATGAGTGGGCATAGGTGCGCCGCCAATAGCTGTTTCGTCCCTGAATAATTTTAAAGTGATCCTGTATTGTGATGTATTAGCTGCGGCTCCCGGGCCGAGGTATTCATAGAACATCTCACCACCGGTAATATGCGTGGCAAATATTTCTTGGCAGGATAAGAAGGATAAAAATAATAGAATACAGTATTTCTTCATGTTTGGTATTGTACGATATCAGACCTAAAAGTACCACAATATGCTGCCTTTGCAAACGGCCTGTTGTTAAAAAAGACAAAGATGTTTGCCTTGCCGGCATTACATAACCTGCTCCTTAAACGAAATAGTATTTACACAGGTTGCCCTTGCAAAAATTGCAGCAATGCGGCATTCGCAGCAGCAGTTTCTTCCCACATGCCCATATGTGCGCTGTGGCGCAGTATATGTATGTAAGAAATAGTGGGCATAGAAGTCTGTTTCAAACCCTGTTCAATGGGCACCGCCATATCATGTGCACCCAAAATGAATAATACAGAATGAGGAAAATTTTTTAGCACTGCAGTCCTGTCTGGCCTCGCGATCATCGCTTCATAATATTGAATAAGTGCTTCCGGAGAAAACTCGCGGCCTTTTTCAATAAGAGCATTAATTTCCAATTGCAAAGTGTCTGACGGCTCGAAGGCGTCTTGATCCTTTGCAAACAAGCCGGGAATGCTTGTCTTTAAAAATTCATGGGCGCCATTATTTTTTATAAATGAAATGGATTTACGCCTTGCAGTTTTTTTCTCTTCTGTATCTGCAAATGCAGAAGAATGAAAAAGGCCCAATGCGCTTAATAGTTCGGGATATTTTTCTGCAATAGCCAGGCTGATATAACCGCCCATACTGTGACCGATCAATGCAGTTGTAAAAGTATTTACCGGTGAACAATTTTGCTGTTCGGTAACAATGATGGTTTTGACCACTTCAGCCATGCCTTCAATGCTCATGTCGTCCACCATACCGGACCTTCCGCTGCCTGGCAGGTCGGGAATGATCAATGTAAAATGCGCTTTTAAAATATCTATTTGTTTATTCCACACTTCTCCGTCTTCACCAAAACCATGCAATAATAAAACGGGGGCGCCCAAGCCGGTAATGCGGTAATAGATAGTTGCGTTGCCGTATGTGATATGTTTTAAAGTCATAACAATAACAATTGTCAGCCAGGGTTCATTGCATTATTTCCCTTCAAAAAAAACTTTTACAGCGCTCCTGTATATCATTAGTATTACAAAAGGTATAAGTGCAATGTTCAGGTGCTGTCTTAAAAAGAACCAGGCTAACAACACCAATACCAATGCCACACTTGTAAAAGCAAAATATTTTTTTACCCAGTTTTTATTGCTGTTCACAAAAAATGCAATGATGATATGCATCGGCCATGCCCACAATAAATTGTAATTATTCTTCGTCATGCTGTGATCGGTGCAGCACCACATAAAGATCAAAATGACACCAAGTAAGCCGGTAAAGAAAAATAAAAGTCCGTCGAAACTTTGCAGGAACCTTGCGGCATATTTATTTTTTGAAAGGCTTATCAACACAATAATTACCAGTAGCAAACTAAATACTACCAACGGACTAAAAAAAGATGTACTGTTTTGTGTTTCTTTAAAAGGATAGAGTTGCTGGCTCGACAACACGATTTGATTGTTGGCACTGTCGAGTGCTTTCATCAGGTTGTCGGGCAGGAATTCCATTTGTTCAGTTGTCATTTTTCCATCGCAGGGTTGACCTAATAAAAGGTCGATGCCCAGCTTGCTCCACTGCTGATCATTTTTATCGAGGTATTGATAGATGGCCTGGCGAAAAGTAGTGCCAACAGGCATTACAGGTTTTTGTGTAAAAGTGGAATCATGGTTTCTTTTCAGTATATCCCTTAACCTTGTCGTGCAGTTATCTAAAAAGAAATCGTACTTATAATATTTGTTCTCTTCTTTTGCATTCTCATTTAAAAAGTGCTGGATATTTATTTTTTCTGCAGCGGTGAGGTCAAGCACCTGTTCGGTAATGCCCCGTTGATCAGCCTGATACGTGCTTTTAAAATCCTGGAAATTTTCTATGGACTCATAATACAACAGTTTGCCTCTTGCAAATTTGAGGTAGAACATGAAGCTGTCATCAAAATAAAAAGTACCGTAATTATAAACGGCATCGGTAACGCTATTGCTATCAATGACCCTGAAAGCACTGTGTCCGAAAGTGGAATATAATTCTTCGCCTGGTGTACAGGTGAGGAGGGATATTCTTAAACGCGATGAATCCTGTGCCAATGAATAATGAACAATGAATAATGAACAATGAATAACGAGTAAAATGCGGACAAGGCTTTTTTTCATTCTTAATTCTTAATTATTCATTCTTAATTATTAAATATATTTACCTGCTGTAGTTGGGAGCTTCTTTAGTGATATCAATATCATGTGCATGGCTTTCTTTGATACCGGCGTTAGTGATCTTTACAAACGAAGCGGCCTGTAATTCTTTGATATCTTTTGCACCGCAATAGCCCATGCCTGCTCTTAATCCACCCGTATATTGATGCACCACTTCACTTAAATTGCCTTTGAATGCCACACGGCCTTCAATTCCTTCTGGTACGAATTTTTTCACGTCATCTTCCACATCCTGGAAGTAACGGTCGCTACTGCCCTGTGCCATAGCACCGAGTGAACCCATACCGCGGTATTGTTTGAATTTGCGGCCTTCGTATATGATAGTTTCACCGGGACTTTCCTCTGTACCTGCAAAAACATTCCCCATCATCACACAGCTTGCGCCTGCAGCCAATGCTTTCACCATATCTCCTGTATACCTGATACCACCATCGCTGATGATACCCACATTTTTATTTTTTAATGCCGCTGCTGCTTCCATCACTGCCGTGATCTGCGGTACGCCTGTGCCGGCAACGATCCTCGTGGTGCAAATAGAACCTGGGCCGATACCCACTTTCACGGCATCTGCACCGGCATCAGCCAATGCTTTTGCACCGGCAGCAGTACCAACGTTTCCACCAATAACCTGTATCTGCTTAAATGTCTTTTTGATCTCTTTTAAGGCATTGATCACGCCTTTGGTATGGCCGTGAGCACTGTCTAAACAAATCACATCCACGCCAACTTTATGCAGTGCTTCCACTCTTTGTAAAATGTCTTTTGTGATACCAACGCCTGCGCCTACCAATAATCTGCCGTAAGAATCTTTTACTGCATTGGGATGGCTTTTTAATTTCAGGATATCACTGAAAGTAACGAGGCCAATCAGTTTGCCTGATTTATTGACTACCGGTAATTTTTCTATCTTATTTTTTTTGAAGATCAGTTCTGCTTTTTTAAGGTCGGTGCCTTCGGGAGCTGTAATGAGATTGTCTTTCGTCATTACAGTACTTACCTTTTCTTTATAGTGTGTTTCAAAGCGAAGATCGCGATTGGTAAGAATGCCCACGAGCTTATGGTTGCCATCAACGATGGGGATACCGCCGATCTTATTCTCTTTCATCAGCTTTAATGCTTCGCCAATGGTGGCATCGGGAGAAAGTGTTACAGGATCAAGTATTAAACCGTTCTCACTGCGTTTTACTTTACGTACCTGTTCGGCCTGTTGCTCAATGCTCATATTCTTGTGCAGGATACCTAGTCCGCCTTCTCTTGCCAATGCTATCGCCAATGAAGCTTCTGTAACGGTGTCCATTGCGGCACTTAACAGGGGCACGTTCAATGTAATGATCTTGGTGAGCTGGGTTTTAATATCCACTTCACGTGGTAAAATTTGAGAATAGGCAGGCATGAGCAGTACGTCGTCAAACGTTAAGCCTTCACCGAAAAATTTTGTTGATTTGCTGGAGGAGTAATTTCTTATTGCCATGTGCAAAGATAAAGGGCAAAGTTGAAAGTACAAAGTCGGGTTGGAGTTTGTGGTTTGTGGTTGAAAGTATATAAAGTATATAGGTATCTAAAATGTGTAGGTATCAAAAGTAGTGGAGTAATGCTGCATTAAATATTTTTTCGCTGGAGCCTCTGCTCCTCTGCATACCATACGAACTTGCTATATTAACTTATACATTTTACCCGGTAAAGAGATGACTACATTCTGCATTTCCAGCATCAGCACTTTCCAGCACAGTGGGATCCGAAGCTTGGAATTCACGTGACTTGAAGTCGCGGCCGCACTGACCCTATAGTGAGTCGTATTAATTTAAATCATACCAACATGGTCAAATAAAACGAAAGGCTCAGTCGAAAGACTGGGCCTTTCGTTTTAATCTGATCGGCACGTAAGAGGTTCCAACTTTCACCATA